>OMDM01000904.1_pt1 | contig 10792 bp, 10 predicted proteins | sample 1673801 | NCBI WGS metagenome assembly OMDM01 (sample SAMEA103958127, study PRJEB25191) | human gut metagenome | biome: human-associated habitat [ENVO:00009003]; feature: intestine environment [ENVO:2100002]; material: feces | place: Germany | collected 2013/2015 | reverse complement strand
ATTAATAGAAGCTTGATGAATCGCTTAAGATCGAGCCGAGGATTATTATGAAAGATAATGAGCTTCAGATCGATTTTAAGGTTGGCAGTACAAAAATGTTTAAGATCAGTGATCTGATCCACTTTATTGAAAATGTTGGAATAAGCAATCTTTCAAAGGAAGATCTTATGGAACTTCTTGGAATATAACTTTCTGGAATATGACTTCCTAAAATATAACTTCCTGGAATATAAATGATCGTCAGCGATTACAATAATTATAGTAATAAAAGAGCCATAGGGCACATTATTTAAGTGCCCTATGGCTTTTTGCGAATAAAATTATATGCTGTTTTAGTTGAAAATTATTTTATGAAATGAGGAGCATATGGTATTTTGCCCCTTTAATCATTTTATATAAAAAGTTGCAGCATCACTTTTTGAGTCTGTAAGAGCCAGAATGTCATCTTTTATACAAAGATACATACCTTCCTGCGAAACGCTTTCGAAAGTGACCCCATCTTTGTCATCAAAACCTTCAAGAGTTTTAAATGTCTGCTTTTTGGCGGTTTTATCTGAACCATCGGTATCCTGGGCAAGTGTTACAGAGCCATCCTTATTTGCAGTAATGTATAGCCCGGCTTTGTTTTCTGACTGGATAGATACATATGGATCCTGCGAAGGATCTGCCTTTCCAGCTGTTATTACCCATTTATTGTCATTCTCGCTGTCTCCGATATCCAGACCGATTTTTATTTTTGTATAAGGATAGTCGCTGTCAGCAGAAGAATTTACAAAGCCTTCGTGTGACAAAGCTTTGCCGGAATCAAGAGTGATGGCGGAGGTGGTGCCGGCAGGTCCGGCAGCTGTTTCTTCAAATAAATTTATGCTGCCATCATCGTTGAAATTAAGCTCTGTGACACAGGCTGATCTTCTATAACCATTTCCGCCCGGAAGAGAACCATTATGGTATACAAAATAAGTTTTTCCTTTGAAATCAAAAACAGCCATATGGTTTGTATTTGATGTTGCGTTAGGTGTCATAATAATGTTTCCAAATTTCCAGTTCCCACTTGATAGATCATCAGTTGTCGCATATGCCATATTTTCCCGCCATCCGTTGGCATAGAAGAGGTAGTAATCGCCGTAGTAGTTTCCATTCTCGTCCTGTCTGCGGTAAAGCCATGGTGCCTCTGTATAATTTTCAAGTCCGTTTTTCTGATATGCGATATCTGCTTCTGCAAAATTGTTACCGCTTGTGATCTCTCCGTCGCCGTTTTGGTCTTTGACTGATATCATGTCTTCATTGAGCTCACATATGAAAAACATTCCGTTTCCCCAGGCAAGATAGCGATGGGTGGTGCCGGTTTCGTCAGTTTCGATCCATACTGTAGGGTCAATATCGTTAAAGGATGAAAGCTGTGGTTTGGTGACATTGCCTTTTACAAGCGGCTGGCCTATATCGGTAAATGGTCCTGTCGGACTGTCTGATGTAGCAACACCGATTGACTGTTTTCCGGTTTTGTCCCAGCTGCAGTAATAAAGATAGTATTTACCATTATATTCTGCAACCTGGCTTGCCCATGCTGACTGGTCATCCTTTGCCCATTTTACAGTATCCATGGTCATAACTGTGCCCTCGGATTTCCAATTTACCATGTCTGTCGAGGAGTAACACAGATATTCAGGAATGTTGTACACTGAATCTGCGACTTCTTTGTCGGTTGATGCATCGTGCCCTGTATACAGATATACTGTATCACCATCGACAAGAACAGATGGATCACCCCCATAGATCAGATCAGATCCACTGTCAGAATTTATGTTATTTCCGACCATAGGATTTGTGATCTGCGATTTTTCGATAGTTTTCTCTTTCCCAGCCCCACAGCCTGTGACAGAGATTGCCACAAGCATAACCAATACGATTTTTTTCTTCATAATACCTCCAATACATTTAAAAAATTGTCTAAAGCTTTCCGCATGTATAATGTTGATGGTGCCGTCCGGGGTGCGGGCTTGCGTCTCTTCCGATAGCGGAACATTTCGCCCGGATTGCGTGAATTTGTCAGGTGTCTGTTTCCGGCTCGAAGTTTGTGTACATTCTCCAGATGAACACTCGCGCCGCGGCGTCCGTCTATGGCACACACTCTCATACTCCTTAGTCTAGTGGGAGTAAATGCCGCATCCAGCTAAGTTTATTATGCACGGGTGCTCCAAACGCGCTATTTACGTTGTGAAGCAGGTTCAGACTACAAGCTTGAACGTGTGTGCGCCCGTGCAACCTCTAGCTGTAAATCGGCATTAACTCCCACACGACACGTCAGAAATCGAGTGTGTGCCATAGACGGACGCTGTGGTGTGGGTGTGCAGCTGTAGAATGAACATAAACAATCGAAAGAGCCGGAAACAGGCACCGACAAATTAGCAATCCGAACGAGTTCCGCTATCGGAAGAAGCGTAAGCCCACACCCCGGACGGTACCATCAACATTATGCATATGGGAAGTTTTAGTAATTTACAAATAATGTATTAAAATTAAAATCAGTGGCGAAGATCTTAAAAAACAATTATAATATCTTTTGTATAAAATAGATGGTACGGAGGAAATGATGAAGTTTTCGGGATATGAATTATTATGGCTGTTTTTTGTATACTCTTTTCTGGGATGGATAGGTGAGACAGTATATGCGACGATAAGACAGAAAAAATTTGCAAACAGAGGTCTTATAAATGGCCCTCTTTGTATTATATATGGTGTAGGAGCGGTTGTAATATCTGTAACCATAAATGAGTTAAATGGAATATGGCTGTTTATTTTTTCGATGATCTATCTGACTGTGATAGAGTGGATAGCAGGGCATCTTATAGAGAAAGTGTATAAAGAACGCTGGTGGGATTATAGAGAACGTAAATGGAATCTTGATGGATATATATGCCTTTTCTCTTCAGTTTTATGGGGAATTTTAGGATTTTTAGTAATAAAGTTTGGAAATGGCTTAGCGCTGCTGGTGTTTAAACTATGCCCTTCTTTTATAATAGAACTGATCATATGGATTTTTGCAGCGGTTCTTGTAGTGGATATACTGGCGTCATATATGCTTGTTACAGGCAGAAAAGGCAGGTTTGATAAGCTTGAACGAGCAAATAATGCTATTGCAAATGCCACGGCAAAGCTTGGAAAGTGGATTGCTTTACATGTAGAAAAGCGAATTACGAAGGCATATCCACAAATGGAAAAGTCTGCCGGAGCGGAAAAGGAAGCCGGATTCGCAAAGGGCTGCAGCTTTTACAAAATTATCCTGCTTTTCTTTATAGGCGCTTTTTTGGGAGATGTAACGGAGACGATATTCTGCAGGCTGACAGCGGGCGTGTGGATGAGCCGCAGCAGTGTTGTCTGGGGACCATTCAGTATTGTATGGGGATTTGCCATAGCTGCTGTAACACTTTTACTATATAAATATAAGGACAGATCAGATAGCTTTTTGTTCTGGATGGGAACGCTTCTGGGGGGAGCCTATGAATATCTGTGCAGTGTGTTTACAGAGATCGTGTTTGGAAAAATATTCTGGGACTACAGTGGAATGCCGTTTAATCTTGGAGGCCGCATAAATTTATTGTATTGTTTTTTCTGGGGAATCGCAGCAGTTGCCTGGTTTAAAAAATTGTATCCAAGGATTTCCGGCCTTATAGAGAAAATACCTCATCTAGCCGGAAAAATAATTACATGGACTCTTATAATATTTATGTGCTGCAATATTGTGGTATCATGTATGGCTTTGATCCGCTATGATGAGCGTGGGAATGATGTTAAAGCGGATCGTGCATGGAAAACTTATATGGATGAGCATTACGGAGATGAAAAAATGCAGTTGATTTATCCTAATGCTAAAATGACGGATTAGGATTTATATCTCTTGTTTCTGAAATGAAAAGCTATTATAATATAGAAAGCACACACTTTGTTATAGTGAGCCGAAACTAGTGCAGAAGGTGAAGACATGAGTAAAAAAGAAGCAAAAACAAATGCGGTCAGAATACTTGAAACGATGAAGATCCCTTATGAGGCGAGGACATATGAGTGTGATGAGTTTGTTGATGCATCACAGATTGCGGATACACTTGGACTTGATCATAAAGGAATGTACAAGACGATCACGACAGTAGGCAAAAGCGGCGGATATTATGTATTTGTTGTGCCTATAGATGATGAGATCGATTTCAAAAAGGCGGCAAAAGCAGCTGGTGAGAAATCAATAGAGATGCTGCATCTTAAGGATCTGACAAAGGTCACAGGATATATAAGAGGCGGATGTACATCTATAGGGATGAAAAAGCAGTATCCTACATTTGTAGACGAATCCGCAAAAGAGCTTGACAGGATAACGGTGAGCGGTGGAAGGATAGGACTCCAGATCACGCTTGCGCCGGATGATCTGTTAAAAGCTGACAAAGGTGTTTACGCGGATATAATCCGCAGAGCATAAAGTTTATAAAATATAGCAGGAGGTTGACATGAAGGTAAAATCAAGTGAGTACCTTACAAATACCAGACCGCTTCTGAAAAAACTTTTAAACAGACTGCTTGAAAGTTTTTCATATGCATCAATACTTGCAGTGGATTCAGAAGCTTATCAGTATAGAGTTTCAAAAACCGTTACATTCATGGGAGAGGACGATCTGTTATGCAATCGTGGATTTGTTATAAAAGTCTATGATGGAAATGCATATGGAGAGTATTCCTTCAATGATATATCCGAAGAAAAAATAGAAGATATCGTAAGCATGGTAAAAAGTGTGGTTGCGTTAAAAGAATCAGTAAATGGTATGACACTCAGCCAGTATAAACAGTTAGAGGATGAGCCATGTACATTCTGTGAGAGCACAGATTATGAAATAGCTCCGGAGGATATGGGTGATGAGGCTATACTGGCGAAACTTACAGAGATAAAGGACGATGCACTTTTATATGACAAAAAGATTTTAAATGCAACAGTCGGATTATCAACACAAAAGTACAGCAAATTATTTTTATCCCCAAACAGGGATATGGAGCAGAACGTTATGTGGGCATGTGGAATGCTCATGGTAGACGCAAAGAAAGACGCAGTTGTTAAATATAGATTTAAAGGTTTTTCAAATCTCGGCGGCATAGAGATTATGCGTGATATAAGGGGGGGAATCGGCCATGTTGGTAAGAACACACTCGAATTGCTTGAAGCATCACCGATCGAGCCGGGCGAGTATGATTGCATCTGCACACCGGAAGTTACGGGAATGATTGCCCATGAGGCATTTGGCCATGGTGTGGAGATGGATATGTTTGTAAAAGACAGAGCCCTTGCGAAATCATACGTTGGAAAGGATGTTGCTGCACCTGTCCTTACAATGCATGATGGAGCCAATATGGCATGTGAACATGAGGTCGCAAGCTATTTCTTTGATGATGAGGGAGTCCTTTCGAAGGATACGGTAGTAATAAAGGATGGTGTCCTTCAGACAGGAATATCGGATGCACAGTCCGCTATGAGCCTTGGTACGGTTCCTACCGGAAACGGAAGAAGGGAAAGTTATAAGAGAAAAGCATACACACGTATGACAAATACTTATTTTGAACCGGGCAAGGATAAACTTGAGGACATGATAGCTTCGATCAAGTACGGATTTTTACTTGAGGATGCATCAAGCGGTATGGAGGATCCGAAAAACTGGGGAATCCAGCTGATGGTAAATATTGCAAGAGAGATCAAGGACGGAAAATTTACAGGAAAAGTATTTTCTCCTATCGTAATGAGCGGCTATGTGCCGGATTTACTCAAATCTATTACAATGATGTCCGATGAAATAAAACTCGGAGGAAGTGGATTCTGCGGAAAAGGCTATAAGGAATGGGTTAAAGTCTCAGATGGAGGTCCATATATCAAAGCAAAGATCAGACTTGGATAATGGAGGGATATATGATTCAGAAAATATTAGAAATACTGCATGAGTGCTGTGTCGATGTATACAGCATATGTGAAACAGGCAGGGAGACAGCAGAACTGTTTTTTATAAAAAAGAATCTCGATATGCGCAGAAAAACAAAAACCGATGACATCGTAGTTACAGTTTACAGGGATTTTGTGATAAATGGCGAGAATTACAGAGGAAATGCGAGCTTTAATGTTTCGCCATCTACTTCAGACAAAGAGCTCAAGGCAAAATGTAAGAAAGCTTATATGGCTGCGAAATTTGTTCCGAACAAATTTTATGATCTTGCTCCGGCGAAAAAGGCAGAGTGCTTTGAGGTTGAGAGTGGTTTGAATGGTATCGGGATCGAACAGGCTGCATCAAAATTTGTAAATGCAGTTTACAAAGAAGACACAGATGAAAATGCATTTATCAATTCAGCAGAATTTTTTGCTGTAAGAGACAAGGTGCGCATTGTGAATTCAAATGGAGTTGATGTATCTTATATAAAGAACAATGTAAACGGCGAATTTGTGGTACAATGTAAGAATCCACAGGACGTAGAAACACATCAGAGTTTTTCGTATGATGATCTCAATACAAAAGAAATATCGGAACTTGTGCGCAATACCTTGAAGCTTACAAAAGATCGTGCAAAGGCTGTGGAGGCTCCAAAGGCAGGAAAGTATGATATTGTTCTTTCGGGAAAATATGTTGACACTGTACTTGGATATTACAAGGACAGGGCAAATGGAGCGTACGTTTATCAGCAGTATTCGGATTATGAGACAGGAAAAGAAATAGGTGCGGATATAAACGTTGAGTATGTGCCGACTGTTCCATATAGCAGCGAAGGCGTCGGGATGAAAAACCTTGTGTGCATAGAAGACGGAAAGTTAAAGAACATGCATGCAAACTGCAGATATGCATACTATCTCGGAATGAAACCGACTGGTGTGTACTCTAAGATCAGTGTTCAGCCGGGAGATATGTCTTTTGATGATATGAAAGCACATAAGGGGCTGTATGTTGTGAATTTCTCAGATTTCCAGATGGATAGTCTCAGCGGCTTCTTTGGAGGAGAGATAAGACTGGCATATTATAATGATGGAGAAAAGATCGTTCCTGTTACAGGGGGCTCAGTAAACGGAACTATAATAGATGCACAGAAGGATTTTGAGTTTTCGAAGGAGACACAGGAAACCAGCACATTCGCAGGTCCTAAAGCCATACTTCTTAAAGATATAAGTGTTGCAGGTAAATGATTTTAGATAAGGAGAAAACTATGTTAGAGTATCGTTATGACACACAGCTTTTGATTGAGGGAACAGATCTCGATGAGGATGTGATAAATGATTATTTCACACAGAATTTCAAAGGAGATTGCCTTCTTGCGGTTGGAGACGAAGAGCTTATAAAGATTCATTATCATACAAATGAACCATGGAAGGTGCTTGAATACTGTTCTACACTTGGAGAAATTTACGATATTGTTGTAGAAGATATGGATAGACAGGCAAGAGGACTTCAAGGCTAAAATTTAAATATTATTTATTGAATGAGGGAGAAAGATGGAAAAAATTATATTAACAGGCGATAGACCGACAGGAAGACTCCACATAGGCCATTATGTCGGCTCTCTTCGAAGAAGAGTACAGTTACAGAATTCAGGGGAATTTGACAAAATATTTATTATGATTGCAGATGCACAGGCACTTACGGATAACTTTGATAATCCTGAAAAGATCAGGCAGAATATCATAGAGGTTGCGCTTGATTATCTGTCAGCAGGACTTGATCCGGCAAAATCTACGCTGTTTGTACAGTCGCAGATACCGGAGCTTACGGAACTTACATTTTTCTATTCGAATCTTGTTACAGTATCACGTCTGCAGAGAAATCCTACGGTTAAGAATGAAATAAAGCTCGGATTTTTTACATATCCTATAAGCCAGGCCGCTGATATAACAGCATTTAAAGCTACAACAGTTCCTGTTGGAGAAGATCAGCTTCCTATGATAGAGCAGACAAGGGAGATAGTAAGAAAATTTAATTCGATCTACGATGAAGTACTTGTTGAACCTGATGTACTTTTACCTGAAAATGAGGCATGCTGCAGACTTCCTGGAACAGATGGTGGACAGAAAATGAGCAAATCGCTCGGAAACTGCATATATCTTGCTGATTCAGAGGCTGATGTCAAAAAGAAGGTTATGAGTATGTACACAGATCCTACGCATATCCAGGTTTCAGATCCGGGACATCTGGAAGGAAATACTGTATTTACTTATCTTGATGCTTTCTCTAAGCCAGAGCATTTTGAGGAGTATCTTCCTGAGTATGCAAATCTTGATGAACTTAAGGCACATTACACAAGAGGTGGCCTTGGCGATGTCAAGATCAAGAAATTCTTAAACAATATCATGCAGGAGGAGCTTGCGCCGATACGTGCAAGACGTGCAGAGTTTGAAAAGGATATACCGGCAGTGTATGAGATCCTCAAAAATGGAAGTGAAGTGGCAAGAGAGCGCGCTGCACAGACAATGGCAGAGGTAAAACGTGCCATGAAGATCAATTATTTTGAGGATGCGGAGCTTATAAAGAGCCAGTCTGAAAAATATAAATAAACGGCAGATGTTTAAAGAATCAAGGGATAGCTGCCATAAAATAAATGATACCGGGAGGCCGTCATGGTAAAGTATTACAGGACAGATGATAGAAAAATACATGAAGTAGAAAACATGCAGAATGGTGTTTGGATCCAAATGGTAAACCCCTCGGTGTCAGAAGGCCAGCTTGTCGCAGATGAACTTAATGTTGACATAGAAGATGTACTTGCGGCACTTGATGAAGAAGAGAGCTCACGTATAGAATTACAGGATGGATATACGCTTATTCTTGTAGATATTCCTTCGATAGAAACCAGGCATGACAAGGAATCCTACACGACAATCCCACTGGGCATCATTTTGACAGATGAGGAGATCATTACAGTATGTACAGAGGATACACCTGTTTTACAGGTCTTTTTAAATAATCGTGTAAAGGAATTCAGCACAAAAAAGAAGCTTCGGTTTGTGTATCAGATCCTATATAGGATTTCAGTTTTGTATCAGAATGACCTTCGGATCATCGATAAAATGAGGACTGAGATCGAGGAACGAGTCGGTGAGGATACAGAGGAAGACGATCTTATCGCATTGCATGAATTAGAGTCGACACTTGTATACTTTGCCACATCACTCAGGGCGAACGGGGTTGTGCTTGACCGCCTTACAAGATACAAAAGACTTGAACAATATCCGGAGGATAAGGAACTTCTTGGAGATGTGATCGTCGAAAATAAGCAGGCTATCGAGATGACAGGAATATACAGGGATATCATAAATGGTACAAGGGAGCTTATGAGTACGGTCATAGATAACAGACTGAATAACGTCATGAAATCCCTTACGATAATCACGCTTGTTATGGCTATTCCTACAGTTGTATCAGGAATCTATGGGATGAATGTAAATGCGAAATGGGTTCCGTTTGCAAACACAGCGCATGGATTTACTATAATATGTGGAATCATAATAATCATATGTATACTTATCCTTATTATGTTGAAGAAAAAGAGAATATTATAAAATAAAAGTCATATGGAAACTATTGATCTTATTGGAGGAAAGATAGAAAATGGCATATGAAAATGATGTAATTATGAGACAAGTGCGTGACATGGCAAGGATGCTGGCAAAGATATTGTTTGGCAAGGATACACCTACTTACGAGTTAGAACAGAATGAGATTCAGACGTCATCGGATGATTTATATTCAAGGCTGATAGCTATGGTGAAACAGGGAAAGATAAATCAGGCTGAGAACGTACTGTATGATGAGCTGGATAGAGATGAAGACAGTACAATTGAAGTTGCACTTGGATTTTACGATTATCTGAATGAACTGCCTGCGGAATTTCTTGCTATGAACGAGTACAGCAGAGAAGAAATAAATGAGGGGATAAAGGCTCTGGCAGACAGAAAGGGACTTGGAGCCGTAGTGTCATACTGATTGAAAAGAATATTGCGATTTTTTGAAAATATAAAAACGGCCATGGCATTTCATGTGAATTAGATTCACTGAAAAGCCGTGGCTGTTTGCTTTATAAATTTCCTTCGAACCGGCCGCTTGCACCACAAGGCAACACAAGCCCATTTGAAGAAACCGGAATGCCAATCTCACTTGCCGTAACTTTACCATCAAATCTCTTTAAAGCGGTACTTATCATATAAGTAAGCACAGCGGGCTGAAGTCCTGTAGTGTATGAGTTGATGAGGAAAAAAAGAGGTTTATCGTTAAGGAGTTTTGCACAAAGCTGTACAAGTGGATATACGCTCTCCTCGATCTTCCATATTTCACCTTTAGGTCCACGACCGTATGAAGGCGGATCCATAATTATCGCATCATAGTGATTTCCTCTTCGAATCTCACGCTCGACAAACTTGACGCAATCGTCTACAAGCCATCTGATAGGTGCATCACCAAGACCGGAACTTACAGCATTTTCCTTTGCCCAGGTGACCATTCCTTTAGATGCATCTACGTGTGTGACAGAAGCGCCGGCTGCGGCGGCAGCAAGCGTTGCACCTCCGGTATAAGCGAACAGGTTTAACACTTTTACATCACGTCCGCTTTTTTTTGCTTCATGGATCTTTTTTGAAAACCAATCCCAGTTTGTAGCCTGTTCAGGGAAAAGACCTGTGTGCTTGAAGCTGAATGGTTTCAGATGAAAAGTGAGTTCTTTATTAATAGGAAGAGAATAGTGTATGGTCCATTCTTTTGGCAGATCAAAGAATTCCCATTCGCCGCCTCCCTTTTTG
>OMDM01000903.1_pt1 | contig 10825 bp, 9 predicted proteins | sample 1673801 | NCBI WGS metagenome assembly OMDM01 (sample SAMEA103958127, study PRJEB25191) | human gut metagenome | biome: human-associated habitat [ENVO:00009003]; feature: intestine environment [ENVO:2100002]; material: feces | place: Germany | collected 2013/2015 | reverse complement strand
TGCATCTGCTTCATGGGTTGGAATTCCAAAGTTCCAGTTTATGAAATTTGATGTAACAGCAATCCTTGTAATGGCACCTATTGCTATTGCAACAATGATGGAACATATCGGAGATATGTCAGCTATTTCGGCTACAGTTGAAGAAAACTATTTAGCAGATCCAGGTCTTCACAGAACACTTATTGGTGATGGTGTTGCAACAGCATTTGCAGGTGCAATTGGAGGTCCGGCTAATACTACATATGGTGAGAACACAGGAGTTCTTGAACTTTCTAAGGTATATGACCCAAGAGTAATCAGAATCGCAGCAGTATTTGCAATTATACTTTCATTCATACCTAAGTTTTCATCAGTTATATCAACTATGCCAACAGCAATTATCGGTGGTATATCATTCATGCTTTATGGTATGATTTCAGCTATCGGTGTAAGAAATGTTGTTGAGAACAAGGTTGACCTTACTAAGTCAAGAAACCTTATTATTGCAGGTGTTATATTTGTATGTGGTTTAGGCTTCGGTGGTGGACTTACATTTACAATCGGTGGAACATCTATAACACTTACAGCACTTGCAATCGCTGCTATAGCAGGTATTCTTCTTAATGCTATATTACCTGGTAATGATTATGAATTCGGTAAGAATCCAGCAGGTGACAGCAGCCGTGGAGTTTATGTTATGAACACAGACTCTGAAAAAGAAGAATCAGAAGATAATAAGTAAATAACAATAAAATTTGGAGGTACTTAATAATGATGGATTTTGAGAATGAGAAGAATATAACTATATTTACACATCCACTTATCCAGCATAAGATTTCAATTCTTAGAGATAAGAAAACAGGAACTAATGAATTTAGAAAGCTCGTTGAAGAAATAGCTATGCTTGAAGGTTTTGAGGCATTATCAGATCTTCCAACAGAAGATGTTGAGATTGAGACACCTATTGAAACCTGTATGACACCTATGATTTCAGGACGTAAGCTTGCAATTGTTCCTATCTTAAGGGCAGGCCTTGGCATGGTTCCTGGTGTACTTTCACTTGTACCAACTGCTAAGGTTGGACATATTGGAATGTATCGTAATGAAGAGACACATGAGCCGGTACCATATTACTGCAAGCTTCCACATCCAATTGAGAAAAGAACTATTGTTGTAACAGATCCGATGCTTGCAACAGGCGGTTCGGCTATTGCCGCTGTTGATTTCATCAAAAAGCACGGCGGTCAGAAAATCAAGTTCATGTCAATCATCGCAGCTCCCGAGGGTGTTGACGCTCTTATGAAGGCGCACCCCGATATTCAGCTTTATGTCGGCTGTCTTGACCGTGAGCTTAACGAAAACGCATACATTTGCCCCGGTTTGGGCGATGCAGGCGACAGAATTTTCGGCACAAAATAATTTATTTTCCGCATTCAAAAAGCCTGAGCAAAAATGCTCAGGCTTTTTCTGTTTCGCATAAATGTAAATGCAGCAGTGTTAAAAGTGTTTCGGGGTTAGGATGTGCGAAACAGGATAAGGTTTTCCAAAATAACATATCTTTCGGAATAACTTTCAAAGAACAAGGTCTGTGTATTTATTTGTGACCGGTTAAATTCACATACCCTGTTTTCGATATTATTATAGCACAAAAAATATGTTTGTATTAATTAGTCTTTAAATTGCCGATTTTTGACCGCTAATTTAATACTTTAGTCAACACGCATCAATCATGAATGATTTTATTTCCCCAAAAATCAAGGAGCTTCTCCTTAATTTCCGCATAGAGTGATGCGCTTATCGGCACTCTGTCGCCGTTTTTGCACACCCATTCCCGGCGGTCAACTTTCTCCACATTCTCCATATTTGCTATACAGCCTCTGGAAATATAAATAAATTCATTTGAGTCAAGTTCTTCAAACACAACAGACAGCGGTTTTCGTATTTTTATCGGCTCTTTGCTTTTGAGGTGGTAAATTTCACTGTTTTTACCTCTTTTGATAATGTACAGAATGTACTTACACGGCAACATACCGCACATATCGTGCCGTTCAATCAGATACGATTTTTTGCTTTCAAGGTCAATGACATTAACTGCGTCAAGCAATGCGTCCTTTAGCCTATAATCTCCGTCTTGCTTTGGAACAAATCTGAAAATATCAAGTTTATATCCGTCAACGGCATAATTTATATGGGAGGTCATAAAAATAATAAGACAATTCGGGTTTGATTTTTTCACATAATCCGCAATCTCAAAACCCGACATTTTTGGCATTTCGATATCAAGAATCAGAATATCCATTTGTTTGTTGTCGCCAAGCTCAAACATAAACTGACTGCTGTCGGTGTATACCGAAATATCCGCCGATATATTCATTTCGCAAAAAGCACGTTCGGCTATTTCCTTTTCCCGTTTAACCGCCGAGGGGTTATCATCACATATTGTACAATGCAAAATCATATTCATAACATTCACCGTTTAAAGTTAATATAAATCACTTCTACAAAATCATTATACTATAGAAATTATCGCATTGCAATATATTGTCTGAATTTTATAAAACTTGTGCCTGTATATACCAGACAAAAGAAACACCCGAACTAAAAAGTTCGGGTGTAAAAGAATAAATTTAACTCAAAGATTATTCCGATTTATTTGCGGCAACACTTGAAGCCTGTTTGATAGCAGTATTGACTTTTGACTGATATGCATGACCTGCAACTCTGCCGTTGACAACCGCAACATAACGGTTGCCGTCAGACTTGTAATAGCTTACGGTGTCTGTTGAGCCGTCAGATGAGTATTTATATGTAACGGTAAGAACAGGCGAACCGTTTTTGCTGTCAGACTTTGTGTCGGCAAGCTCAACCATTGTAAGATTCTCATAGAAACCAGAGAATGTTGCAAGCTCAATTTCTGTCTTGCCGTTCTTAACGGTTGTTGTGGTTGTTGTTGACTCACTGCCGTTATCGTCTGTCTTTGTTTTCTGTGCAGTGCTCAGCGAGAATGTGTAGGTATTCTTGCCGTCATTTACGGAAACCTCCGACAATGCGCTCATCTTCGGATAAAGCACATATTCGTTTACAAGGCTGTCATAGCTTGTTTTAACCCACGGAACCTTTTCGGCAGAAATTGTATATACAATATTTCCGCCCTCTTTCATAAGGCACACATTGCCGTCACCGTCAGGCTTTGAAGCTCTGAGGCTTACTGTTGTGTCGGGATAAACAGCCTTTATCTTTGCATACGGATTAGAAAGACCTACGCTTGAAAGCTGTGAGGATGACGGATTAACCATTTTTACCGTGAGGGCATAAAGACCTCTGATGCCGCCTGCAACAAGACTGCTTTCTTTCTCGTTTGCGTAGCACTCAACGGGGCTTGTCATAACATAAGAAGCTGAGTTCTTATTGTCTGAATTTGGCTTGAGTGTGATTGTATTTGAAAAATTAGAACCTGAAATCTCAATTGACGATGCCTGACTGTTGTCATTATCAGATGCCGCATCGTTGATTGTAAGACTGATAAGATCTGTAAGGCCGTAGTCAAATGCAGAAACAGAATCTTTTGCAACAAGATAAACAGTATCGTTGCTGCCGAACTTAATATATGTTCCGGCATTCTGCGGAGCATCATCACCGACATAGATAATAGCCTTTGTCTTGTCGGTATAAGTTACGGTAACAGTATCTCTCGGCTTATCAAGTCCGTAATCTGCAAGCTTTGAGCCGTCAAGAGTCATAACCTTTGTAAAGTCAATGCTTGCGGCATTGTTTGCGATATTGTCGGCAATACCGCCCTGAAGGTCAAAATCTTCATAACCTACAATAGTGTACTGTGTAGCACTTGTTTTGCCGTTTTTATCGGTCGGTGTGTATGACTTGATGTCCAAAGTACCCTTTTTGTTTTCAAGATGAATCTTTGAAATCTTTGCAGGGATATAATCCATAAGAGTGCCGTAGCTGTTGTTATCAATTTCACCCTTATCGTTTGTCTGAATCTGTGCCTGATGAACACCGTCTTTATCGGTTGTAACGCTCATCTTTACACCCTCATCATATGTTGCTGCTCCCGATGACGAACCGTCGCCCTTCGGAAGAAAGATGAGCAGACACATAAGTCCCGCAAGAATCAATGCTGCTGCGCAGACAATAATCAATATTTTAGTATTCTTTTTCATTATCTGTTCCTCCTGCGTAACCAGAAAACAAAGCCTGCAACAAGTATTGCAATCGGGATAATGATTACAAACACAACAAGCATTGTGTTCTGTGTTGCAACATCGGTGATGCCGAGTTCCGTATTGTCAATCGACTTACTCTCAATTGTAATGCCGACATCTTCCTTATCTGCAATTGTGTTGATTACATTCATAAAGTAAGCGGAGTTATTAAAGCTGTTGTACTTCATAATTGTGTCGCTGAACATAACATATGAACCGAATATGATAACTCTCGATGAGTTCTTGTCCTCGTTTGTCATAACACCTTCTGCCGCAACATTTTCACCGTTACCCGAAACTGCGTCCTTGTAGTCCCAGTTCTTGTCGGCGTCAATCGGCAATACGCCTGCCTTATCGGAAGTTTTAAGCAATGCGTGTGCAGTGTTTTCATCTGTAATATTAACAGCGTGTGACTCTGATACAACAACAGGAATCTTGCTGTTTTTGAGGTTATCTTTGTAGTAATCACCGTAGCTTACCGTGAATGCATAAGGTGAGCTTGCGCTTACAAGGGTGCTTTCATCAGTTTCAAACACATATCCTCTGTCAATTGACATACCCCATTCCTTGAGGAAATCGTCAAGGTTCGGCATCTCGCCCATATCGGCAGTCGGAACATAGATGAGTGAGCGTCCGTATTTGCCGTCATTTGAAAGCCATGTCGAAAGCTTTTCAACAATCTTCTCGTCAAGGTCAACAGACGGTGCGTACATAATTGCAATCTTTGCGTTGCTGTCAAAGTCGCCTGTTGCGAGTGAAACCTCGTTCACCTGATAAGCATTGTTTTCAAGAAGTGTTTTAAGTGATGAATAATCCTGCTCGTTGTTGCCCTTAATCATATCAACAACAACCTTGTCATCTGTTGTAACATTGAGAATAGCCGTTACAACAGCCTGCTCAATCTTTGTGCCGGTAAAGCTGTATGAACCGTAGTAATTGTAGGTCTGCTCGTCATATTCAAAGCAATCCGTAAGAGTAAGCACCTTGTACTGCTTGCCGGATTCAACAAGAACAATGTTATTTGCCGAGCTTGACTGCCAGTCAACATTCGGATAATCGGATGTAAACGACGGGTTGGATGTAAGGTCAACATACTTAATTTTCATCTTACCGTCTGACTTGCTCGCCATTTTGTTAAGCATTTTCTGAGCCTGTACAAAGTAGGTACCCTGGCTCTCAAATGATTCCTTTGCCATAAGTATATTTACCGTAACATCCTTGTCAAGGTGTGAAACATAGTCAATTGTATCGTCCTGAAGTGCAAACGACTTGTTTGATGTAAGGTCAAGCTCCAGGTCGGGGAATCTGTTAACAAGAAGTCCGACAATAATGTTTACAATAATTACCATAACGATAACAAGCGCCGTAATTGCCATTGCAACCGTGCCGTGTTTTGCTTTTCTTGACTTCATGAACTTTTTGAATCTGCCCTTTTCGGACTTATTCTTCTTATTCTTTTTGGCCTTTGTATCTTCCTTTTTATCGGCTGTTTCCGCCACTGCATTGCTGTCTGCATTTGCAGTATCTTCGGAGATAGTATTCAGGTTTTTATTTTCTTCGCTCATTTATATTACCTCCTTAGCTCCAGCGTCTTTTTTCCAGAACACGAACAGTAAAAAATACGAACAATCCTGCCACACTCAGGAAGAATACGATATCTGGTGCGCTGAGCAAACCGTATTTGAATGAATTATAATATGTAGCAAAATCAATCTTTTCAATAATGTTCTTGATCCAGTCAATTGAAATCATACTTGTGAAGTTTGTCATCATATAGATAACAAGGTTAACTGCCATGCTTACGATTGCGGCAACAATTGTGCTTTCCGTAAGTGATGAAATGAAAATGTTAATTGCAAGCAGAGCCGCACCAAAGAGGAGAAGTCCGATGAATGTACAGAGAATAACCGACCATTCCGGAGTTGCAAAGAATGAAATTACAACCGCATAGAGAAGGAAGATTGCACTGCAAATTGCATAAATGCACCGAGGAACTTTCCTAAAACGACCCTTGTAAGGCTTACAGGTGCAGTAAAGAGCGCCTGATCTGTTTTCTGATACTTTTCATCTGCAAAAGATTTCATTGTCATAATCGGAATTATAAACAGAATAATCAAAAGCATATTGCCGTATACATAGCTTAAGCTTGCCGAGTTGTACACAATACAGTAGTTGTAGAAAAACACACCCGAAAAGAAGAAGTAAGCGGCAAGAACAACATATGCAATTGCCGAATTGAAATAAGAGGAAAGCTCCCTCTTTAAAATAGCACCCATTACATATCTTCCTTTCTGCTGTCATATTTACCCGAGGTAAGCTTGAGGAACATATCCTCAAGTGTTTCATTGCCTGACTGCATATCAAGAATTACCGCACCGACTCTTACCATGGCATTGTAAACATCTCTTCTGATGTCGCTTGATGTTTCGTATTCAATCATATACTTTCCGCTGCCGTCGGCATTACTGCCTGTCTTTGTAACACGCTTAACAGCAGGGATTTTCTTTATTGCCTCGGTAATGTCAGCGGTACTTCCCTCTGCAGTAAGCGAGAGCTTCTGACCGCCCGAAACCTGAGCAGAAAGTTCATCTGTTTTTGCATCGGCAACAATTTTGCCCTTTGAAATAACGACGATTCTGTCACACACCTCAGAAACCTCGGAAAGAACATGAGATGAAAAAATTACAGTATGCTTTTTGCCGAGATTGCGGATAAGCTTTCTGATTTCGATAATCTGCTTAGGATCAAGACCTACTGTCGGCTCGTCAAGAATGATTACGGGCGGATTGCCGAGAAGCGCCTGAGCAAGACCTACACGCTGGCGATAACCTTTTGACAGATGCTTGATAATTCTGTCAGCCTGCTCCGTAATTTTTGTCAAACGCATAACCTCGTCAATGTGTTCCTTTTTCGGCAGCTTCACCTTCTTGAGATCAAACATAAACTCAAGATATTTTTTAACCGTCATATCAATGTACAAAGGCGGAATTTCGGGAAGATAACCGATTTTTGACTTTGCGTGAATCGGATCGTCAAGAATTTCGCATCCGTCAATGGTAACAGTACCGCTTGTTGATGAAAGGTAACCTGTTATCATATTCATTGTTGTGGATTTGCCCGCACCGTTAGGTCCGAGAAATCCCAGAACTTCACCTGTTTCAACAGTGAAGCTGATGTCATCAACGGCCTTTATGCTGCCATAAAATTTTGTAAGGTTTTTAACCTCGACCATGTGACTTTTCACTCCTTAAAATTAATTGCGTAATTTCTGTGATTTGAATGTGCCGTACAAAAACACAGAAACGAACATTATTGATTATACTATAAAACGAGCAGTTTGTGTAGAGTTTTTCCAAATAAATCAACGCAATCTCACAAAAATTCAGTTTTTCATCACATAAAGAAATGTCTTGGGGAATTATTCACCAAAAACTCGGAACAATATTTATTGATAATGACAAAACAAAGGAAGTGTCAGTATGCAATATGTAAATGCATTCTGGGTTGGCGGACTGATCTGCGTGGCAGGTCAGATTCTCATTGACAAAACAAAACTCACTCCCGCAAGAATACTTACGGGCTTTGTTGTCGCAGGCGTAATTCTGGGGGCAATCGGACTGTACAAACCGCTTGTTGATTTTGCGGGTGCCGGCGCAAGTGTGCCGATCAGCGGATTTGGTTTTCTTATGAGCGAGGGAGTGCGAAAGGCGCTCTCTCAGGACGGCGCACTCGGAATTCTTACAGGAGGTCTTACAAGCGCCGCCGCAGGAATCTCCGCCGCAATAGTTTTCGGACTTATCGCCGCCCTGTGCACAAAATCGGGAGATAAGTAAAGGCGGTATGATATAGGAAATTATTGCACCAATGCATAGTATTGTAATCGTTTGTGCAATCAACTGTAGGTGCGTTCATCGGATGACTGCGCCTACTGATTGTTTTACAACAAAAACCGCCGTACAGATTTTTCGCTGTACGGCGGTTTAATTTATTCACCTTATTCAGTTAGAGGTAATCATATCCATTTTTGTCACACCATATTCTGTATCCAAAAATTTTATCCATGCAAATAAAATTATTATCTATGTATGTGCCACTTGTTACATCATTTCTGCGAGGACAGATATTGAAATTGCAGTAATTATACCAACGCAGAGTGTCGTCAAGTGAACTTACACACCTCTGTTCGTCAATGAAAATATCGTTGTTTTTAAATTCAGGCTCAAGACCTACGATATGTTTCTGAAGGTTTGTTGCAGTCGTGACCGTAATGTTTTCATAATTTTTTTCATTTGTCAGCATTTTCTGCGCACCTGTAAGGTTCTCAATATGAACAACATATTTTTGAACAAGCGTTGCATCTTCAATATTTACTTCACCGTCACCGTTCACATCACCTTTGACGGTATACGCATTGGTCATTTTGTTGTAAGATGTCATCATCTCTTTAAAAGCTTTTGTAAGTTGATTACACGGAAATTCATTCTTATGTGCATAATAATAATCAAATGCGTCACCAAGATTTTTTAACTTTTCCTGAAAATCATTCCATTCATTTTCTGAATACCAATTATTATAATTTTCTTCTTTCAAAGCATTTTTATATGTAGCCTCTGCATACTCAATATTTACAAGCGGTGCATCGTAATACATATCATAAACCTGTTTTAGTGCAACAGTATATTCATCTGCCGATAAACCGTCAGTATCATACACTTCTCTTGCGTTGTCCATTATTGACGGCCAAACTCCATCATATATCACTGCACAATCCAACCAAATATCTTTATTCAAATTCAATATGTAACCTAGCTTTTCCTGCTGAATTTCAGCGTCTGTTTTTTCAACAGCAGATGCATTAAAGCCAAATGCTGTAACAGACATAACTCCTACAAGTAATATTGCTAATATCTTTTTCATTAGTTAGTCCCCCTTGTTATATTTAATGCCATTTTATATTTAATGCCATTTTATATTTAATGCCATTTTATATTTAATGCTATTTTCTGAATCAATGTTGCATCGATTATGTCAATATCACTATCTCTATCAACATCACCAGCTAATACTTGTTCATCTGTTAATGTTTTTATTTTTGCTATGTATTCTCGTAATAGTGTGGAATCTAAAACATCAACAATACCGTTTAAATCAACATCACCCAAAATGACGGTTCTAAACTTAGTGGAGTTTGAATATTTAGTGGTTGGGTACATTACATTTCCGTTACGAGTAGCTGTAACTTTTACACGCAAATAACGTCTAAAATCATTTTCATTAATTGTATAATCAGCAGTCACTGCGCCTGAAATATCTACCCACGATGTTCCATTTACAGAACTCTGCCACTGATAATTAACATCATAACTCTCTTTTTCTGGAATACCTGAAACAACAGCCGATACTTCATCTCCAACAATAGGATTGCCACTCAGCGTTACGCTGGTTATGTTAGCTTTAGGATTCACAACAATATTTTTTGTAATGTCATTGTTAAATTCTAAAACCAATTTAGTATATGTACCATTTAGGCTATTCAAATAACTTGATTTAATGATTATACCGTCTTTATTTCTAACATAATCTACATTTTGTCGCAAGATACGATTATTTGAAGTATGTACTGAAAAAAGTTCAGAATCACTTTTTATTTTCACAATTTCATCTTTTGATGTATCTATTATAGTATCAGGATTTAGAACTATATCATCAGATACGTTTTTAGCTTTGGATAATACAGGACGAATAATTAAATTACCCTTATTACCATCACAATATTCGTCATTACTAAAACAATCATTCCAAGCTATATTATTTAACGAATCAAGTGTCCCAAAGAAACTTTCATTTTCATTAATTTCAGGCAAAATTTCCTTTGAGTTTTTTGTCCATTTAAAAGTTCCTTCATATGGAATATAAATTCTTGAACTAGATGATTTTGGAGACAATTTAATTATAATTGCATATTTGCCACCTGACTCTATGTTATACGGAGTCGAGAGGTTTTCTGTTATGTAGCCCTCGCCACTAAAACTACCTTCTGCCAAGGCACCTATATCATCTAAATCTGTAGGTAATATATCATTTGTGACATCAATTATTTTTACTTCATAGTTACAACCAGAAGCTCTCAAATAGAACATTACCTTATTAATTTCGTTATATTCGTCAACATAATCGTTAACATTAAACACGTTACACAGATAGAGGTCATCTTTAAAACTATACTTTGATTTATATGCAGGAATAAAATAATCATATGAAAGCATATGTTCTCTATCAGATGATTTTTCTATACCAGTGATTGCCATAATATTATTTTCTGAGCTTTTTAAATAAGAGTCGTCATACGACATCCAGTAGTATCCACAATCCAAATCACTATCTTTTATAAGCCACGCTCCATTAACTGTCGGTTTTGGATTTGTTGTAAAATTATCTTTTGAATATTTATCATTCCAACCAACTATCATGATTTCATGATTTGGTGACAGATTCAAACCTGCGGTATAGTTGTATATATTCAATTCTCCATTTGAATCTTTTCCAAAATTTGTATTTTTTCTTATTCCAGAAGTAACAGCTCCATACTCTTTAATAGCACTTTTTATACTATCAGTATCATGATA
>OMDM01000899.1_pt1 | contig 10831 bp, 10 predicted proteins | sample 1673801 | NCBI WGS metagenome assembly OMDM01 (sample SAMEA103958127, study PRJEB25191) | human gut metagenome | biome: human-associated habitat [ENVO:00009003]; feature: intestine environment [ENVO:2100002]; material: feces | place: Germany | collected 2013/2015 | reverse complement strand
TCGCCGGAGTCGGGCCTCCATACAGGATATCGTAGAAACGGGCCTATCGGAAAGTGCGGATCCGCATCGGCAATCCGATATGATGCGGTCATACCCTCTCGGAACGTGCCGCCTTATAGGAATCCCCATACGACTTCGCCTTCACACCCATCCACATGCACAGCGGAACGAGTACGGCTACGAAAACAGGGAACAGCCACGGCTCGAAGGAATAGTCCAAGATGTATATTACATCGGATATGTTCCCGATGATCAGCCATTGGATGAAATATATCGCAGTGAGACTGTATGATACGCGGGTCACCGCCGAAATGACCCTATCCCCTGTCGGAACGCCCCGGATCCTGGACATCAGGAAGTAGAGCAAGGACAGTTCCGTCATGACCCAGGACAAGGAGAATATCGTCTTGAGGATATCCTGATTGTAGTAGGAATCCACCATATAGAAGTCCCTCACATCGATACCCGCCGAAACGCATATCACTGTGACCAGGACGAAGGTCGCGGCCGATACGGCCAGGGTCTTGGAGTATAAGGCCCTGTGATCGGAACAGCGCACGAGGATATCCGAGAAAACGATCCCCGCCACAGGGAAGATGAACCAATTCAGAAGAGGAAACGCGGATTCCGGGAACTCCATCTTGACGAACAGACCCAGGAGACCGTCCACGGCAGGATTTCCCGTACACGTGCCGGCCAGGACATAACCCAGGGCCTGCATCGCCAATGCGATGAGCAACATACCCAGATGGGAGACCTTCAGCTTCTCCAATACGCCGATGAGCATGAAACCCATCCCTGCGAAATGCAATATGTCCACTATGAACACCAGTTCGATGACGTCGTCCGCGGAGACCGTCGGATAGCCCATGAAGTATCCGATGGACATGGCGATCCATCCGTTGAGGGCGTTCAACAGATATCCCATCATCAGAAGGATGAATCCCCTCCTTATGTGATTGGCAGGACCCCTTCTCCTGCTGAACATGACAGTCACGCCCATGCAGAACATGAAGGCAGGTGCGGCGGCAGGACCTCCCAGGAAAAAGACCGCGTTGTTGACCGCGGCCCCGTAATCTCCGGGAGAGAAATTGAACTCGAAGATATGGACCGTTATCATGAACACGATCGCAAAGAACTTCATCGCATCGAGTTCGACGACACGTCTCTTACTCTGGGTCTCCGACACGGATGTCCATCGGATCCCGGATATATAGAAAATGTCTTATTCCGAATCCTGCGGACGGGATCGAGGGCCGCCACAGGCCTTCGGACCGGATCCATCCGAATATGAAGAAGCCGTCCAGAGGCATGGATCGACGGAAACCATGCGAAAAATCGATGAAAGTCTCCGAGAACGATCCATGCTAATGAAATTGTTGAATTTTCCGTACGTATAATTCAATTTGATGTGAATTTTCCGTACGGAAAAATCATAATGATTATATCCGTACAACTGCTCCGACCAGTATGCTCAGGAGAAAAGCCTACGATGCCCTCATGGAATGGAAAGGGAGGCCTCACAAACCTCTGCTGGTGAAGGGGCAGAGACAGGTCGGGAAGACATTCATCATCGAGGCTTTCGCCAAAAAGAACTACGCATACTTCGTCAACATAGATTTCCGTTCGGATAAGGATGCCAGGAAGGTGTTCTCCGGGAATCTCGATGTGGATTCCATGATAAGGGGTCTGGAGATCCTATACCCGGATGCCGTCTTCGAACCTGGTTCGACGCTTATACTGTTCGATGAGATACAGGATTGTCCTCAGGCATATTCGTCACTGAAGTATTTTGCATTGGACGGCCGGTATGACGTCATCGGCAGCGGCTCACTCCTGGGAGTAGCTTTGAACAGGGCCGAGAAAGAAGAACGGACGGACGATATTCCTTCCGTTCCCGTGGGATTCACGGAACATCTGACCATGTATTCCCTGGATTTCGAGGAGTTCTTGTGGGCCAAGGGGATCAAGAAAGAACACATCGATGGATTAAGGACATGCATCCGCGAGAGGAGGTCTGTCCCCGATGCCGTACATTCCGCATTATCATCCTATTTCAGGGAATATATGATCGTGGGAGGGATGCCAGAGGTCGTCCAGGACTATATGGATACGAAGAAACTCGGCGGGGCCATCAATATACAGGATCGCTTGTTGGATGATATCGTAGCCGACATCAACAAATACAATACCCCGATCAACGCCGCCAAGACGCGGGAATGTTTCGATTCCATACCGGGACAGTTGGCTGGATCCAACAAGAAGTTCATGTATTCCAGAGTGGACGGGGGAGAATCCAGGAATTCCGCCCAGAGATATTCGGAGAATCTTCTGTGGATAAAGAATGCGGGATACGGGAACTTCTGTTACAGGGTCTCCTCGGTGGAGACCCCGTTGAGTGCCCGCGAGGAGAGCGGTCATTTCAAGATCTATCTCTCGGACACAGGGCTTCTGATCGGGATGTACGGACAGAGCGTCCGTAAAGCGGTGGCCATGGGGGACAGCCGTGTGAATCTCGGCGCCGTCGCGGAGAACGTCGTGGCGGAATGCATGGTCAAGTGCGGCATAGGGCCGAGATACTACAGCAAGAACAAAGGCGAGAACAGGATGGAACTGGATTTCGTGGCGGAGATCGGCGATGATCTTTCCGTCATAGAAGTCAAATCGGGAAAGAGCCGTGAAGCCCCGTCGCTGTCGAAAGTACCTTCCATCTTCAAGGTCGACAGGAGGATTATGTTCGAGGACACCAACATCCGCATTTCGGATGATGGCGTGGAACATTATCCGCTGTATGCGGCGGCCTTCATGGATTCCATGGGCGATACCCGGGATATCGACGACCTCCTTTGGACGGAACCTGTGGACCGGGATGCGGATACAGACGCACCGGAAACGAATCTGCCGGGATGTGACCGATTCGATTTATAAGCGGAGATGGCAACGCATGCCCATGAAGGGAGAGGTTTCACGGAAATACATACCCATCGGAGTGGACGATTTCAAGGAGATCCGTGATGGGAATTACTATTTCATATCGACTAGGAATTGATACGGATCGAATCTTCTGCATCGGTTATTATTTAAGTCGGTTCTGTCGAATAAGGAGAAGGGATTGCTCCCTCCCCCTTATTCGACAGAGGCAAAAATATTGCTGATTATAAACAGAGGGGGCAGACCGCCCCCAATTTATCATTCTTTTACCATTGACCAAAATGGATTTGAACCATTTTAAGTGACCTTTTTTGGGTGTCATTGACTTTTATTTTTCCGATCTGGCCTTTCTTGGTTCAAGTTCGGGGGGCCCACTCCTTACATGTCTGGCTAAAAGTCAATGACCTTTTTGGTAGGTAGTCTTTGGATTTGAACCAAAGGCGTTTTTCGACCGTGTTCCCCCTGTTCCCATTATTGCCTCGATTTTTACCAACGGACCTGAACCGTTGTTGTCCAGTATCTCGGAATCGAAGTCAATGACGTGGTAAAAGCAGGTAAAGGATCGGTGAAAAATCCCCTGAAAACCCGTATACAACTTTTTGAGTAGGTCTGAAATCGTGTCGAAAATGGTTCACGTTAAAGTTCACTACCCGAAAACTCAAACGTGAACCAAAATGCACAGGAAGGAGGGTCCGTAATTCCGAATACCAGATTATATTTTACAGTAAATTTACAGTAAATGTAAATTATTTAACAATAAAAAAACATGAGCAATTATGACGACTCAATCCAAACCAATTCGTGAGATCATCGGAGAGAACATCTCATTTTCGAGGTTCGCAAAATGCATGGGCATATCCCGCCCAACCCTTTACAAATACATGGATGCCTACAATTCGAAGAATATCGACCTGATACCGGACAGCATCCTGAAGGTCTTCGATACCGCTTCAACTCAGATTCCAACCAACAGGTTACATGCGTATTTCAACGAGTTATACATCAATTATGTCCGTACGGAGGAAAGGAGATCACGCGAGAATCCTGTACCTCCTGAAATCGCCGAGATTGTCGATTCAGAAGGCCTCGATGTGAAGGACATCGACCGCATGATCGAGAAGGCCGAAAGACATCTGGAGAGATTGCTGAAGAGGGACCCCCTGGACGAGGATGAGGTTGAGAGCGTCAGGAAGGACATACGCGACCTGGAATACTCCAGAGAAATGGTGGAAAGAAGACAGTCAGAGAACCGCTTCATTCTGATATTTGATGCCGATTGGACTGCCTGCATAGGGCCCGGAGAATCCGACACTGTCGATTATGACGAGGATGCTGAAATCGATGTGCCAGATATTGATTCAAAATTCCGTTTCTATCTGACGAGGGCGCAATCAGGATACACCTTGTTCTTCTACAACGATGAAGAAGGGGACACTGTCGAAGTGCAGCTCTTAACCGGACCGAGAAAGGATATGACAAGGGACATCGTCGGTACATTCCGTCCAGAGCAGGGAATGAAATTCATCAGGATCCCTGATCTCTTCGACGAGGGCTTTGAGGAATTTTTCCAATACAGGGTAGTCAGATCCAACGGTGGAAAGGTATTGAACGCGGCTATCGGCAAATTCAACATTTGATCGGAGGCTAACAATGCCCAAAAGAAGATTCGATTGGGGCAGACCCTATCTGCTCACCGATCTGAAGGAAGGGGTGTTCCGTAATGAATTAGGCGTATGTGTCTACAAACACGACGCTGACAAGGATCATCCGAACATGTGTGCGGTTTGCGGAGAGACGCTGGGTTCCAAGGATTACTACACCTTCTGTCTGAAGATACCTGGTGGCGGCACCAAGGACATGATGATCGGTACCGGGTGCATCAGAGATAGAATCAGGGGCGAGGAAGCAGATGTCGAGATAGGTTACAGCCCCAAAGAAACTTTGGACCTTGCGACAACAGAATTCCCCCAAAGCGGGCGTTGGTATGGAACGTTCCTTCATCACTGCATAGCCAAACCGTATGTCAGGAACAAGGAGAATGCCGAGAACTGGGATGAGACTATACTGAAACTTCCCGGCGTTAGGTACATCATGGACACAATCGACGAACTCCGCGATAGTGGATGGAAGCTCGATGCTGAGATGGTCTTGGATTGCGGTAACGTCGATCTTCTCGCTACACATCCTGAGAAAGGAACTATTGTGTTTGACTGGAAGTCTGACCTATCCTTCGACAATCATGAGGCGTATATCAAGCAAATCAACAGGTATATGGCGGAGCTTTACACCGCAGGATGGCAGAAGATCTCCGGCTACATCCTTTGGGTCAGGGACAGAAAAAGGGAGTATGTACCGTTTAAAGATGTTTCAGAAATTACCGGAGAGATCAAACCTCGCCAATATGTCCCATCACAGCGCATCAAATGCACACTGACAGTGGATATGGACGGAGGGGAAAAGATCTGTAGCAAAACGATTACAGAATATAGTCACCACCGCACCTATGGGGATGAAGTGTTCTTCTACATCCCTCCATGCGATCCTTGGAAATATGGCTATGTTTTCGATAGTTTCGAAGCCTCCCCGTACAGGGAGGAAGATCGCCCACAATGGTTCAACGCAAGTGATGCTGAAGAGGGATTGCGTCTGAATTTCATGTGTTCTAAGAAAAGACACAAGTTCACACTTACAGCAAGATGGAAAGAAAGGCCTGTCCCAAACATTGCTGCTCGCACATATACTCCAATCAATACTGCAACCTCTGTCAAACCGCCGAAGATTAAGAAACCTAATCAGGAACCGAAACCCGAACAGAAACCTTCCCCTCCTCAACCTGCACCCGGTTCCTGGGAGGCCTTCTACAAATCATTGGAAGAGCATCCTCTGCCTGTTCACAAGGAAGAGGAAACGACCATAGAGCCAGCAGAGATAATTTGTTTCCCTGAGCTGACACCATATCCCGAAATAACTCGCACAAGAGATCCTGCCGAACTATCCTTTACTCCAAGCCGCATCTACGCATCCGGTGGAAGATACTACGGCATATACAAGCGTACAGAGGCCAAGAAGGCGAATACTTGCGGTATGGTCGATGTGGCTGAAGTTGATTACAGCGGAAGGAAGGTTTCGAAACTGGAATGGAGGCATATTTACAGAACGCCGAGGGGAAAGGAATACATCTACAGTCCGACCAATCATGAATGGAAGATTTACACCTCAAATGTACTCTCAGGCCTTTCACCCGAATGGATGGATATGTATGGCAGAAATAATTACGGAGGCGATAGTCAGTGAGCCTCCTGTCATCTATCCGTGAACGCATTTCCTCATCATTTGAGAGATGGCGCAACCGCCGTCAAGAGGAGAAAGAACGCAAGCAGATCGAGAGAGAAAGACGTCTTGAACAACAACGGCGCGAAGAGGAGCAACGCAAATTCCTCTACCGTCTTGGTAACGACTTCGAGGATTACGTCATCACCATGTTCAATCCAGAGAAGTTCGAGCCTATTCATCGCACACCAACTAATGATGACACCAACGGCAGATTCGTTCATTCGATGGTATACCCCGACCTCCGTTTCAGGGAGATCGCCACAGGAAGGAAGTTCTGGGTAGAGGTGAAGTTCGGGCACATTTCCTCTCTGTCCGCAGAGGGGTTGGCACAAGCTAAAATCCCTGTTGTATCAATGGAGGAACAAGAAAGAATAGCAGATTTGTTAGATTCCTTTGACGCATACTGTAATGACCTTACAGGGAGCATTCCTGCAGAGATCGAAGCTCGTAAGAAACAATACGAATACTATCGTGATAAACTCTTAACACTCAATTAAGGTGAAATTCTATGGAGTCTGCTAAGGAAAAACTTCATGAAATAAACGAGATGGCGGCAGAATACCAGCTGTTTCTCATAAGTCAGGGAGTTACTCCGAATGATGCTAAAAAGAGCATGGTTGCATTGCAAGCATTATATTGGCAAGCAGGAGAACAGATGGAAAAATTGCTTGTTGCCATAGAAAATAAACCTGTGGATGGGTTTACGTTTAGAATGTTAATTGTAACTGCATATTCTATACTTGACTCATTAGAGATTGCAGCTAAAAGTGCTAAAATCGGAAAATCTGTTGACAAAAAATACACACTCGTACCAGAAACCCATTCAATAAAACTGATGAAACTTTATGGAAAAAGAAAGACCGGAGAAGTTGAAACCACTGATCGGGACTACCTAAAATTCCTACGTTCATTCATTTCTGCCCATCCTATGGGTACAACACGCAGTCTTGAAGGATTTATGCCTGACAATTATGCATTCTGTAAATTTGTTGACCATGTTAGTGAAAATCCTGCTCCACTTGACGTCCCTCCAGGGGCCGATTATTATGTGCAAGTGTTAGATGGCGGAAAACATTGGGATGAGGTTGACTTCTACATCAACAGTTCTGAAATTTGGGCCTATGTCAAATCACATTATCTTCAGCTGATTGATACCATCAGGAACACTATGGTGGAGCGTATTGCCAATACGATTGAAAATTTGAAAAACACGCAACTTCCAACCTTTCCTGATGAGGCTAATCTAGATTATCTTGACAAATTGGTTATGGAAGACTGGAAAAGGGGTGGAAATCAACATGAAGATTTGATGCGGTGTAAATTGGCACTCCAGTCATTGAATACATTCCAATGGGAAATCAGACCTGAACAGACCTTGAAAAAAGCGATTTGGAGATATGTCCAGAAAATTTCAAACACATTACAAAGTATGGAGTTTGAGAATGAATTTGGTTCCTGCAAAGACATCTCAGTTTTGATGTCTTCCATCGGTTGTGATCATAATCAATGCTCGAATCTTTGGGACATGTTACATGAACAATATGCATTTGGCATTGATTGTGAGGATTATGAAGAATGGGGCGTCAACAATTACCAAAAATGTTCCTTTGAATCAGAATATAATTGTGCCTGGCGTAGGAAAAAGTACCCTACTCTCCTCATACCCCTTACACCTGAGTTGAATCAAAATGAACGCATTGGAATCGTGACTGCATGTTATCAAGGAACATATTGGCCAAGATCCGAAATTGCGAGAATATATTTTCTAGTGGTTCTACCAGAATTCGTAAACAAATACCACCTGTACGATAAATTATGCGAAATGGAAAGTTATGAATTGTTCCAATACCTAATTGCCTGTGCACTCATAGAAACCGAGGAATCAAATGAGCGAATACAACATCGTTCTATCCACCGATGAATACACTGTTGTCTCCGAGTACATTCCGGAACAGAAGAAGTCCGACCAGTACCAGAGCGAACACGATCTCGAAAAGGAATTCATCCTCCTCCTATGTGGTGACAAGGACCATACCGGACAGGGTTACGAGTATCTGAAGATACACGATGAAGCCTCGCTCATCACCAATCTCCGTAAACAGCTGGAACTTCTCAATAACTATCAGTTCTCCGATGACGAATGGAAGAGGTTCTTCCAGCAGAGCATCGCACCTTCCGATGAAGGTATTATGCTTTTATAGTCTGTTAATGTTGTTATTGTCCGTGAACACCAAAGTGATTGCTCTGATGTGCGTGATACTCGTAGCCGGCTGCGGAACAGGCTACCTAGTAGGTACCAGCGTGTCGAAGGATCATTCTTCGCAGTCATCCGATTCAGACAGCGGTACTTCCGGCGAAAACCAGATCTTGAGTGATTATGACTTGACCTTTGGTGCGGTCGCCGACCACAAAACTACTTTTTTCATTACTTTTGATGCAGGAATCGGCGGATACTTACAGATCCTTGATGGCAATACCGTGATGAATCAATATCTGATTGATGCAGGTAAATCCACAAGAGAGGTCTCGGTTAACACAGAGCTCAGTACGTTGAATCATCTGTCGTTCAAGTTGATAGAACACGACTTTTCAAAAGATTTCAGGTATAACGTGAATTACACTTGGACTACATCAAGATATGATTACGGCCACTACTACAGCGAGACCGCGAGAGTCGAAGTCACACATAATACTCTGGGCAATTTGAAAGGTAAACTGGTTACAGATTGCGGAAGTCCTGACATAACCCTATCCGGTAGCATATCTGAAACTCAAACAACAAAATATATTTCCAAAGAGAAACTGATTACCGTACAGTACATTCAAGTCGATTTCGTCAAGTTCTATCCCGACAAAGAGATGAGAGAGTCCCCACCGATAGCGGTATCGTCCTGAATCAGAAAATCAAAGATTCTCGTTTATCGTCACGATGGTAAGACGATGCCCCCTTCCCCGGGGCATCTTTGTTTATTCTTTTGCAACCTCGAGGCAGCTGTACAGAATCTCCGCTTCCCTCATGGCATCGTCCAACGCCCGGTGAAGTTCCGGATGAGTCTTGTCGTAGATGTCCCCGGGACACAGGATCATGTAGGAGTCGAACACACTCACCCACGAATCCAGTCTCTCGTCCCATTTGGCGGCGAGCTTCTCCCTGGTCACCAGGTCCTGGATCTTCCCCGCTTCGAAGAGCTCCCTCACCCTGTCGGTGGCGAGCTTCATGATATCCGCGGGAACGGTGCAGACCTCCTGCAGATTCCAGGGTTCCTTGAACAAGAACCTGTCAAAATCGAAACCGACGTTATAGGAGGTCACCTCCCTGCCATTCACAATCTCCCTAGTCGAATAAGAAGAAGGGAGGGAGTAATCCCTTCTTCTTATTCGACCCCGGTCTTGGTAATCTGTTTCGGGGTCTTGATATAAAACATCAAGCGTAGTAAATAGGCGTTGCGGATATAATAAAAGCGATATACATGTGTATACCAAATACGGGATAATTATCAGGATTTCAACTGTGGCGATAATACCTAAACGTTATGTGATTCTTTCTGCAATACTTCTTCACTTCCTTCTTTTCAGTTAAAGGCATTTTACTGTAAACGTGAATTATTTTGCCGACATCTTTGGGGAAATAACCCAGACCTGTTTTTGTCTTCCGAATCAATTTTCTAGATAGGCCACGCCTCGGTTTTATTGCTCTCCATTCACGTTCCCATTTCCATTTTGTATCCTTACGAAACGCTGACATTATACCTAGAAGTGCCAATTCCTTGAGGAAAGATTCTAAATCGGCCCGAACATCATCGTATTGTTCTTTGGATAGCCGTTCACACAATCTGCTTTCTCTATCTTCGATGTATTTCGTGTTGATAGGATGATTACAATAGATAACTTTATGAAATTCAAATTTTGACCTGGAGATATCAAATGTTAGGCGTGATCCATAATTGCCTGCACGTTTCTCCCACAACTTAGCAGAATATTTTGCCTCTGAAATGCAGCCTACAAAAAAGTGTCTACCAATAGTCGTATGTGTGGCCTTGCTGAACTTTTCTAGACTGAGCACCTGGGTGCCTAATGCATTGTAAAGAATACGGGTAAAACTGAACCGTTTTTCATTGATTGAAACCTTTTTCAGAGCAGAAATTAAATCCAGTTCATGTTCATCTTCTTCACGATATTCTTCAACTAAACCAAAACGAAAATTCTTGCCTTCGAGGTCCTTTTCCACGACATCTTTAGAGACATATTTGTAAAGGAGGTTGGGCGGTTTTTCAAGATAATTACTCAAATACTTGATATGCGGTGAATTTGAAGGAAGATTTTGTATCTCCTCCTCCATATTATGTAATACATGATCCATAATTTTGCTTTGTTTTAAACTACGCGTGAATTCAGCACATCGGGCATGAATTATTTTTCGATGTGAAAACATCGGTTTTCTTGCGGATTCGGGTAAAAACAGGTCCCGGATCCATGCATTTTTCGGGTATTTTGGGTAGCGGGAGATAGCTACCGCTGGGACACAGGTTCGCGACGGGAAAGTAATCGGTTTAAGCAAAATCGCAAG
>OMDM01000893.1_pt1 | contig 10887 bp, 8 predicted proteins | sample 1673801 | NCBI WGS metagenome assembly OMDM01 (sample SAMEA103958127, study PRJEB25191) | human gut metagenome | biome: human-associated habitat [ENVO:00009003]; feature: intestine environment [ENVO:2100002]; material: feces | place: Germany | collected 2013/2015 | reverse complement strand
CCCCGGCGTTGATTCAGGCATCCTCGATCCTCGTGACACATATGCAAATGTTGCTGATTGGGAAGAGAAGGCTAAGGATCTTGCAAGCCGTTTTGTTAAGAACTTTGCTAAGTACGAAGGCAACGAAGCCGGTAAGGCTCTCGTTGAAGCAGGTCCTAAGGCTTAATTTGCCCGACTGCGCTTAACGCATCATAATTGGTGCAACCTTTATCTAAATAAAAATTTCACCCGAAAGGTTTTTGAAAATTCCTTTCGGGTGTTTTTTATTGAGATTATACTTACAAAAATGCGGACATTTCTTTTATGTTTTCTTCTTCGGTTTCTAACATTCTTTTGGCGAGGAGGCTGACATGGGGGTCATTGCCGTTATATTCTCGGATTTTGCGTGACATTTTATTCACTCCCATTGTGTTGCCTTTTATCATCATTTCGGCAATGTGCGAAGATGATGAGTCACGCTTTAAATCCCTTTGTGCGGCATAGCGTGTCATTGCTTTTGTCATATTACTCACTCTGTGTGGCTCTGCACCACGATTTTGCAACATTTTATTTGCGCAATGATACAGTTTTCCGTATTTAATAAGATGTTCGCACAAAACACCGTCAACCTTGCTGTCCTTCAAACTTTTCCTCACGCTCGTAATTCCCTGACAGCCCATTTCGGCATTCTGCAAAACGCAGTTGAGCATTTCAATATCGTTAGTCATAACAAATCACCTCTGTAGATATTATTTACGGGAATTTTTGTATTTATGCAACCGTAAAAAATTAGGTTGCAACACAGCCGTTTTTATGGTTTAATATCTATTAGATAATAAAAAACAGGTGATTTTATGGTTGACACAGAGTTACATACAATAAAACTTCCGTATCCCGACAAGGACGACAGAACCGTTTGGGTTTATGTTCCGTCACATTCCGACGGCGAAAAACTTCTCGTTGTATATATGACAGACGGACAGAATCTTTTTGACGATAATTCAACTCCGCACGGTTCGTGGGAGGTTGTAAAAGCCGTTGAAAACGAGCAGAAAAGCGGTGTAGGCAACGCTGTAATCGTAGGTATTGACAACGGTAATGTTTGGCGTGACAGCGAGCTTACACCGAAATCAATCGGTGAGGTTCAGCACCTTGAAATGCTCTGCGAGGATTTCAAACCCGAGGGCGAAATCTTTGACAATTTTCTTATGAATACCGTCATTCCGTATGTTGAAAATAATTTCCCCGTATGCACCGACAGACAGAATGTTGCCGTCTGCGGAAGCTCATCGGGCGGACTTATGTCATTTTTTTCGGCTTTTGAACACCCGGAAAAATTCGGCTATGCAGGTGTGTTTTCTCCTGCATTTCTCTGTTACACAAGAGAGGATTGGGAGAAATATCTTTCGACAAAAATTGTTGAAAATATGCCGTACCTCTACATCTATACGGGTAACGGTGATGAACTTGAAGAGATGATTTTTGAAAGCACCGAAATGCTCTATGAACTTTTGGAAGAAAGCTTCTACCCGTATGACAGAATAAACGAGGTCATTCTTTTTGAAAACGCACACAATGAAAAATCTTGGCGAGAAATTTTCCCCGATTTTCTCCACACATTTTTGAGCAGACTTTGATAATATGAACAGCAAAATTGATATAAAAATATGCACCATTGATATGCTTACGGACCTGCAATATCTTTGCAGAACAACTTTTTACGAAACTTTCTCCGATTCAACCGATGAGGAGGATATGCGAAAATTTCTTGCAGAAACCTATTCAGCGGAAAAGCTGTCAGCAGAACTTGCAAACTCCGAAAGTGTAACCTTTATAGCGTACAAAAACGGTACTCCTCTCGGATATCTAAAAATGAATATCGGCAATGCGCAGACTGAAAAATGCCTTGACAATGCGCTTGAAATTCAACGCATCTATATCCTGAAAAGTGCCAAAGGACAGGGCATAGGCTCAGCCTTTATGCAGATTGCGGAGAATTTTGCAAGTGAGAAAAAACTTTCAACAATATGGCTCGGTGTATGGGAACATAACGAGCCTGCAAAGAAATTCTACAAATCAAAAGGATATGAAAAATTTTCACATCACACATTTGTCATCGGTGACGATATGCAAACTGATTTCCTTTTGAAAAAGGAAATTTTATGATTTGGGGCAAAACAAAAAGGACAGCCTTTAAGACTGTCCCAAAAATGTGATTTGGTTTAAATCGAAATTATGCGATGATTTCGCCGTCAACCGTACCGCCAAGACCTGCGGCATTTGATTCGTCTGTATCAATGTGCATTGCAGGAGCGTAGTTTGCGTTTACTCTGATTACAACATCACCGAATGTTGTTGCCCTGCCTGTATTTTCGCCAACCTTAACCGAAACGAGCTGTTTGTCTTTAAGACCAAACTCTTCTGCAGTTTTCGGATCAAGGTGAATGTGTCTTTTAGCGGCAATTACACCGCATTCGATTTCAACTTCGCCCTCGGAACCGACAAGCTTGCAACCGGGTGTGCCTGCAATATCGCCTGATTCTCTGACAGGAGCGGCAATGCCGAGCTTACGAGCGTCTGTAAGAGAGATTTCAACCTGATCTGCACTTCTTTCGGGACCGAGAATTGACATTTTCATTTCACTTTTCGGACCTACAACAGTTACCTTTTCAACACAGGCAAACTGTCCGGGCTGTGAAAGATTCTTTTTGTTTGTAAGAGTTGCGCCCTTGCCAAAGAGAGCCTCAAGAGTTTCTTTGGTAACATGAACATGATGCGCTGATGTTTCAACCATTACTTTCATTTTGTGTACCACCATTCAATTAGAATTCGCCGTACGGCTTCGTGTTTATTTTACTACTTTATTCTTGGAATTTCAACATTTTTGATAAATTTAAATCTTTATTTTGGGAGAGAAAATTATGTATAATACCTGGGAAGAATTAAAATCGGCTTGTGAAAACTGTCACAGGTGTGAACTCTGCGAAACTCGCACAAATGTTGTTGTGGGCGTCGGCAACGAAAATGCAGAGGTTATGTTCATCGGTGAAGGTCCGGGCGAAAACGAGGATCTTCAAGGCGAACCGTTTGTCGGCAGAGCAGGCAAACTGCTTGACAAAATGCTTGTGGCTGTTGACCTTGACAGAAACAAGAATATTTACATTGCCAATATGGTAAAGTGCCGTCCGCCGAAGAACCGTGATCCAAAGCCCGAAGAACAGGAAATGTGCATTGAGTGGCTCAGAACACAGGTGAGAATGATTAAGCCGAAAATTATTGTCTGTCTCGGCAGAATTGCGGCGGCAAGGCTTATTAAATCGGATATCAAAATCACAAAGGAACACGGTCAGTGGATTGAGAAAAACGGTGTGCTTATGATGGCAATGCTTCACCCTGCGGCAATTTTGCGTGATCCACGCAGAAAGCCCGACGCATTTGATGATTTCTTAAAGCTCCGTGATAAAATCAACGAGGTCTGTGACCATACATATGAATAATTTTTTGCAGCGGAGGTTTAGTGTGACCTCTGCTGTTTTTATATGTATAATTTCAAAATATTGTACATACAGATGACGAATACGGTAAGATTTCTGTTGATATTGCGGCATTAATTTGGTATAATTAGTATGCAAAGCACAGTGATTTTTTTCTGTAAGAAACATATGAAAAGGGTGATTTTATGAGCCTTGTAGAATTTAATAATGTTTACAAAAGATACAAAACGGGTGAGATTGTCATCAATGCGGTTGACGGCATTTCGTTCAAGGTTGAGGAGGGCGAGTTTGCAATTGTAGTCGGTGCGTCCGGTGCAGGCAAAACAACCGTTCTGAATATTCTCGGCGGAATGGACAGCTGTTCCGAGGGCGAAATCATTGTCGGCGGAAAGGATATAAGCAAATTTAAAGACAAACAGCTTATTGAGTACAGACGGCATGACATAGGCTTTGTGTTCCAGTTCTACAACCTTGTTCATAACCTAACGGCAAAGGAAAATGTTGAGCTTGCCGCTCAGATTTGCAGTAATCCTCTTGACAGCGAAACTGCTCTTGACAGCGTGGGCTTGCTTGAAAGGGCAAACAACTTCCCTGCACAGCTTTCGGGCGGTGAACAGCAGAGAGTTTCAATCGCAAGAGCACTTGCCAAAAGACCGAAGCTTTTGCTTTGTGACGAACCGACAGGTGCGCTTGACAGCGAAACGAGCGTTCAGATAATGGAGCTTTTGAAGGAAATATCGAAAGACAAGCTGATAATTATGGTAACACATAACCCCGAGCTTGCCGAGAAATATTCCAACAGAATAATAAGACTGCTTGACGGTAGGGTAGTTGACGATACCAATCCTTACGACAGAAATGTAGTCGAGCCTATCGAAAAGAAAAAGGCGGGTAAGGAAAAGAAGATAAAGAAACCGTCGATGTCATACTTTACTGCACTGTCACTGAGTTTAAACAACCTGATGACCAAAAAGGGCAGAACCTTTATGACTTCCTTTGCGGGAAGCATAGGTATTATCGGCATAGCGCTTATCCTGTCGATATCGAGCGGTGCGCAGCTTTATATAAAGTCGGTCGAGGAAGAAACGCTCGCCAGCTATCCTATTGCTATAGAACGCAACGCTATGGATATGTCGTCTATGATGACTTCAATGATGAAAGACAACACAAGTGACGGAAACGACGACGGAAAAGTTCACTCCAATAACATAATGGGCAGTATGGTAAACACCATGCTTACTCAGCTTAAATCCAACGATTTAAAGAGCTTCAAAACTTACCTTGAAAATGACGGCAAGGAAATTAACGACTATGTAAGCGATATCAAGTACGGCTATTCTACACCGCTCAATATTTTCAGAAACGATAAGGATAAAGGCATAATTCAGGTAAACCCCGCTACCCTGTTTGAAGATATGGGTATGACTAACGCAATGTACGACTCACAGCTTATGAGCAACGTTGTAAGCACAAGCTATGACACCTGGACAGAGCTTCTTGACAATGATAAGCTGTTAAACGAGCAGTACAAGGTGCTTGCAGGAAGAATGCCGAGCGCTTACAATGAAGTTGTCGTAATGGTAAACAAGGACAACGAGATATCCGACTACAGCCTTTACTGTATGGGGCTTATGGACAGCGAAGAGCTTATCAATGCAGTAAAAAGCGCTATGAGCAACAATAACGAAAAGGTCGAATTCACAAGCAAATTACAGACCTACACATACGATGAGCTTCTCGGACTTGAATTCAGACTTGTGACAAACCCCGAATTCTACGAAAAGGAAAACGGTATATGGACAGACAAGAGCGATGACAAGATTTATATGACAAAGGTTGTCGAGGATGCCGAGCCTATAAAGGTTGTCGGTATTATAAAGCCCGAAGAGAACAGCATTATGTCGTCAAGCTCTTCCTCAGCTATCGGTTATACTCACGCTCTTACCGAGTATCTCGTAAACAAGGTAAATGACAGCGAGATAGTAAAGGCACAGAAAGACTCTCCCGACACCGATATTTTCACCGGCAAGGAATTTGCAAAGGACGAGGATAAAAAGGCTGTCACAATGGATGATATAAAGGCATATATCGCAACACTGCCCGAGGAACAACAGGCAGAAATTATGGCACAGCTTCAGCAGGCACAGCAGATGGGAATGACCGAACAGCAGATAGTCGATGCATTCTCGCAGCAGATGAACACAGAGTCCGACGCAACCTACGATGGAAATATGACGCTCCTCGGTGCGGCTTCGCTTGATGAGCCCAGTCGTATAAATATCTATCCCAAGGATTTCGACTCAAAGGAAAAGATCGAGCAGATCATAAGTGACTACAACGACAAAGTAAAGGCTGACGGCAACGAAAACCTCAAGATAGAATATACCGATATAGTCGGACTGATGATGACCTCGGTATCTACTATTATCGATGCTATAAGCGTTATCCTTATTGCATTCGTAGCGATCTCACTTGTTGTATCGTCAATAATGATAGGTATTATCACCTATATTTCCGTTCTCGAAAGAACAAAGGAGATCGGTATACTGCGTGCTATGGGCGCAAGCAAGAGAGATATTTCCCGTGTGTTCAACGCAGAAACGCTTATTGTCGGCTTTGCCGCAGGCACAATCGGTATCGGAGTAACTCTGCTTCTGCTTATCCCCGCAAACGCTATAGTGTACAACCTCACAGGTATCTCAGGTATGTGCGTACTGCCGTGGCAGGGAGCAGTAATACTGGTAATTATCAGTATGCTCCTTACCCTTATCGCAGGACTTATCCCCTCACACTATGCAGCTAAGAAAGATCCTGTACTGGCACTCAGAAGTGAATAAATCGTTTTCAATGAAAATATCCCCTGTCGAATTAAACGCGACAGGGGATTTGCATATTTACAAGCACGTTTTATATCAATGTACGAAAAATTGTACAGATACATTTTAAACTGTAGACAAAGCTGATAATTTGTGATAATATTATAGGAAAGGGAGTGATAATACGAAAAAGAAAATAACCGCACTTGTGCTTGCTCTGATTATGTTGTCGGGCTGCTCTGCAAAAGAGGTAAATTCATCACCTGAAAGCAGAGCAGAGAATATAACGGGTACAGCTGTAACAGAATCGTCCCCGGGTGACGACAGCTCTTCAGACAGCGAAGAGCCGACCGTATCCGATAAAACGACAGCGGCAGAAAGCACAGAACAGACTGTGTCGGATAAAACAACCGTGTCGGAAAGTAATGAGCCGTCATCGGCAGAAGAAACCGAAAGCGAAAGTTCGGGTAGCAGCACGACAGGCAATGAGCTTAAGGTGCATTTTCTTGATGTCGGACAGGGTGACAGCATATTTATAGAACTGCCCGATAACAAAACTATGCTTATTGACGCATCGGAAAAAGAGTATGCGGACAGGATAACTACATACATATATTCCTGCGGATATAATTCGCTTGATTATGTTGTGGCAACGCATCCGCACAGCGACCATATAGGCGGTATGGCGGACGTTATAGGTTCGTTCAGCATCGGAAATGTTATATTAAGTCCCGCAACGCACACTACCAAGACATATACTAATATGCTGACCGCGATTGACAACAGCGGTGCAAAGGTAACGCTTGGTACTGCAGGTACGGAGCTTTTCTCCGACGGTGATTTGTCGGCTGTGGTGATCGCACCTGTAACGGAGGACTACAGCGACCTTAACAATTCATCCGTTATGATAATGCTGACTTATGGTGACAGGAAATTTCTGTTTACCGGGGACGCTGAGGAAGAGGAAGAACGCACAGTTACAGCCGATATAGATTGCGATGTGCTTAAGGTCGGACACCATGGAAGCAGTACGTCTACCGGCAGTGCATTTCTCACAGCGGCAAGTCCGGAATATGCAGTGATATCCTGTGGCGCGGGTAATTCATACGGACATCCTCATACCGAAACGATCGACAAGCTGAAAAAGGCAGGCGTAAATATCTACCGTACCGATTTGCAGGGCGATATTGTAATGACGTGTGACGGCAAGAATATTACGGTGAATGTATCACCTACTACAGCAGACGGTGCACAGTCAGGTGAGAGCAAGCCCGAAACAACTACGGTAGGCACAACACCTGCGCCCGCAACACAAGCGCCTGCGGCGGCTGAATCTGTAAGTTATTCTTATGTGCTGAATACAAACACTATGAAGATACACCGTGCAAGCTGTTCATCGGTTAAGCAGATGAGCGAAGAAAACACGGACTACACGAATGATTATGATGCGGCGATAGCGGCAGGATATGTTCCATGTAAGAGGTGCAAGCCGTGAGTAGGTATGCAAGATATCTTTGGGCAGACCCGAATATGAGAAAACTCAGCGGTGAGATAAAGAGAGAATAAAAGCAAAGGGCTGTAATGAAATTTAACTTTCATTACAGCCCTTATCGATGTTTTAGCGGTCTGAATAAATTATGCAGACAAAATTACACAAAAAAAGAACCGCATTTTATACGGTTCTTAACTGGCTGGGGTGGAAGGATTTGAACCCTCGAAATGGCGGAGTCAGAGTCCGATGCCTTACCACTTGGCGACACCCCAATATTCGGTTTTGTTGCTACTGTCGTGATAACGTAGAATATTATATCACAACAAAACCTTGATGTCAAGCACTTTTTTAAAAAAATCTCACTTTTTTCTGAAAAACAAAAGCTGTTTTAAATACAAATTGTATAAAGCTACCAGATTATAACAATAAGGCTTAAGTTGTCAGCTTTTTTGTTCCTGTCCTTTGTTGACTATGAAAATTCCGAGGCTGATAAGCACAAGTGCGATAAGTGCTTCCGGGCGGAATGCCTGCTGAGCTTCGCCGAGCAGAAGTGCCGAGAGCAGAACTCCGCACACCGGGTTCATAAAGCCGAACACCGCAATTTTAGATACCGGGTTATATTTCAGCAGGGTACTCCATATCGAATATGCGCAGGCTGAGATGAATGCAAGATAAATGAGCATAAGCACAGCGGGTGCCGGACTGCCGGAAATGCTCAGACTTCCGCCGGCGATCAGACCTATAGCGGTCATTACCGCACCACCGAACAGAAACTGCCAGCCGCTGAGCATCATGGTGTCGGTATCGACCGAAAAACGCTTTATAAGCACCGAGGACAGGGCATAGGCGACTGTCGATATAAGGATAAACCCGTCACCTGTAAGATTGAAGCCGCTGAGCAGCGAGCTGTCGAGATTGATAACGATAATACCCGCCGTGCCGAGCACACAGCCTGCTATCTTAAGCCATGTCAGCTTCTCCAAGCGGAATATAAGTGATGAAATCAGAATGCAGACAAACACGCTCATGCCCTCGATAACGGAGGACTTTACGCCGCTTGTATTGGCAAGTCCTATGTAGAAAAACAGATATTGCAGAATTGTCTGGAACAGGCTCAGGGAGATAACCTTCGGTACTTCGCGAAGCTTCGGTATCATCGGTTTTTTATGCATAATACTGCCGATTATGATAACCATAATTCCGGCTATGAAAAACCTTACTCCGGCGAAAAGTATCAGTGACGCGGGATTTTCCGTGTTTACCGAGAACAGTCCGTAGCCTATCTTAACACAGGGGAATGCACTGCCCCAGAGCGCAGAGCAGAGCATGGCGAGCAACGCCGCGATATATGTCTTTTTAAGGGTATCCGCTTTCATAAAAACCTCGTTTAACAAAAAAATCAAGCGGCACTGTCTTAAACGGACAGCACCGCTATATATTCTATCACCCGACAGCGCCGCGGTCAATACTATTTATGCGGATACTTGCTATTTACTCAGCCGCATGGCTATTACGGAAATATCGTCGCTTTTTTCTTCTCCCGCATAGAACCTTGCAGTAGCGGCAACCTCTTTGGAAAACTCCTTTAAGTCGGGCTCTTTGTCCATTTCGCGGTAAAGCCATTTTTCATTAAGCTCCGCGCCGTCACTTGTCATTACTATCATATCGCGACTGCCTATCGTGAAAGTCCTGCGGTCGTAGCTAGGCTCGTCCTTTACGCCGACAGGAAGCCCCTTACAGCCAAGGCGCATACAGCGGCTTCCGCACTTGATGTAGGTGTTGGCACTGCCCGCCTTATACAGATCGGTCTTACCGCTGTAGAGGTCAACGGCGCATATTTCCAGCGTGGCGAAGCTCTCATCGGAGGACTTGCACATAAGGGAGGTGTTTATGACGTTTATCGCCGCGTCAATGCCTACTCCCGCCTGCAAAAGCCGAATCAGCATACCGCAGGCAAAGGACGAATCAACACGCGCTCTGCTTCCGCTTCCCATACCGTCTGACAAGACTACATAGGCTATGCCGCTTTTGTCGATGAAGCTCTCGTAATAATCCCCGCAGGCAGTGCCCTCCGTCTTGCTGAGCTGACATATCTCTATATCAAGCGTGTAGGTGGTCTGCGAGAAGACGCTGAGCTTACAGCCGCCGCCCACGCGGCTTATCGTCGGCAGGTCGAAACGGCGGCGGAAAGCAAGCGTCAGCGCCTCGCAGATGTCCTGCTTTGAAGCAAAGAAGCCTGTATCGGAATAGGCTTCTACCGACATTCTGCCTTGCTCACCGAGCTGAACGCTCACCGCTTCGGCATCCTCACAGCCGAGCTTGTACAGGACATTGACGGCGGTTTCGTTGTATTCGGGCTCAATTTCGCCGCTGTTTTCAATTTCGTCCGATAGCTGGGATAGAATTTGCTCTGTTGCCGATAACTGAGCGGTAAGGACGGAACGCATACGTGCTATTCTTCTGCGCTCGGCTTCATTATTTGACAGCGTGGTGTAAAGCTTATTGATCTTACTGCATAGCTGTTCCTTGTGGGGGCAACGCTCCGACAAGGGGGCGGAAAACAGCTCCGGGGTGGGCTCTTCGCCGCTTTTAACGGCATTTGTAAGCTTGGCAAACTGCTTTATGCTGTCGCCGTATTCCTTTCCCCAGCACTGCATATTATATCTGCACTTTCTGCAAATTTCATCACACGCGGTATTATACACCCAGCTTATATCACGCGAGGGAACATTGTCGAGCTTTTCGGCGGTAAGTCCGACCGTCCGCCGCACCTCCGCGATAGCTCCCTCGGCAAATTTAAGGCGTTTTGCGAACAGCCTGCGGATACTGTTTTCGGCGGCTGACAGCTTTACCATATCGGTCTGTTCGGCAGTGAGCTTCGCGGGGAGGAGCATAAATACTGCCGAGGACATAAAAATATCTGCCGCCACGGCAAGCTTTGTGTTATCCATTGTAAAAAAGGCGGTGCATATTGTCGCGGTGAGCACGAACGCTCCCGCCGCGCTTATTTTCTTCCCGCCCGAAAACATACCTGCGAGAGCCGCCGCAGGTGCAAGAGCCGCCGCGAGGAATGCGTTTGCGTCAGTACCTACCGCTGTACCAAGAG
>OMDM01000876.1_pt1 | contig 11059 bp, 8 predicted proteins | sample 1673801 | NCBI WGS metagenome assembly OMDM01 (sample SAMEA103958127, study PRJEB25191) | human gut metagenome | biome: human-associated habitat [ENVO:00009003]; feature: intestine environment [ENVO:2100002]; material: feces | place: Germany | collected 2013/2015 | reverse complement strand
CGCATCATGGATCGACATCAAGACTGGGCAGTAATTGTTTGTTTGGTTGGAGGCGGTCAGGAAATATATAATGGCGAAGCAGGAATTATTGATTGGTTCAGAGCTTTGCAGAAGAAATTTAGAAATTGGCATATTTATCTTTCAGACAAGATAACCGATTCTGAGTATATTGGAAACTCTTCAATTGAAGAATTGCTGACGGGATGTTCATACAGCCTTAGACCTGCTTTGCATCTGGGAGTTTCTCTGCGTTCTTTCCGAAGTGAGAAACTGGCCGAGTTTGTAAAGCTACTTCTTGATAATGAACCTAGCGCTGCAGCTGCCGTTTATTCAGAACTAAGTATACATTACCCTATTATATTGACTCGTGACTTAGACAAAGCAAAAGAATGGATTCACAAGAAGGCAAGAGGAACTGAGCGATATGGGTTATTGGCCAGTTCTGAGGGAAAACGTCTGCGCGGCATTGGCATTTGGGTTCCATCTGTTATTAACCATGTGGGATGGTTTTTGAATGAAAAAGACAATGTGGATTCGTCATACTTCTTCGAAGTGGCTGCTTCTGAATTCAAGGTACAAGGTCTTGAAATAGATTATAGTATACTTGCATGGGATGCAGATCTGCGCCGGTCTGGCAAAGGTTTTGACTATTTCAAATTTAGAGGAACTCGTTGGAATCACGTAAATAATATGCAGCAGCAAAAGTATTTAAAGAATGCATACCGCGTTCTGATGACAAGAGCACGTCAAGGTATGATAATATTTGTGCCGAGCGGCACAGATCCAGAGGATGATCCAACGAGAGATTCTGCCTTTTATGATGATATCTACAAATACCTGCGAAGTTGCGGAATTAAAGAACTCATGTAGTGGCAGAATTTATACTTATATCCCATTATACCCTTGATTTCGAGGGTATAATGGGGTATAATTCTGTATACAGTAGTTTCACCGGGGAGGTGTACCATGGAACTGTCTGAACTTCAAGCCAAGATTACGGAGCTGGAGCAGCAGATTGCAGAGTTGCCTGCTGGGTCTGTCACAAAGAAGACGATCAACGGCAATGCATATTTCTATCACCGTTGGACGGAGGACAAGAAGCGCCGGGAGAAGTATATTCCTGCGGAAGAGGTGGATTCTTTCCGGAAGCAGATTGAGCGCCGGAAGGGACTGGAAAAAGAATTGAAGGTGCTGCAGAAGCAGCTGCCCAGGAAATCCGTATCTGCTGCCTCTGCACATACCTTTGCAACGAATATCCGCACTGGCGAGGCCCTGCATATTTTTTCTGCCTCTGTCCGTCGGTATCGCAAGCGCGAGTGCTTCCGGCAGCTGCACGACTTTGTCTGCGGCGAGCCGCAGGACAAGGTGTTCATTCTCTACGGCCTGCGCCGGACGGGGAAAACCACTATGATCCGCCAGATTTTCGCGGAGATGAGCGACACGCAGCTTGCCAAGGCAGCGTTCATTCAGATCACCGCAAAAGACACGCTGGCAGATGTAAACCGTGACCTCAAGGCGCTGGAAGCGCAGGGCTTTCGCTATGTGTTCCTCGACGAGGTGACGCTGATGGAGGATTTTATCGAGGGCGCGGCGCTGTTTTCTGATGTGTTTGCGGCCTGCGGTATGAAGATCGTGCTCTCCGGTACGGACTCGCTGGGGTTCCTCTTTACCGAGGACGAACAGCTTTACGACCGTTGCATCCTGCTGCACACCACATTCATCCCTTACCGAGAGTTTGAATCTGTCCTCGGCGTTCGCGGCATCGACGAGTATATCCGCTACGGCGGCACCATGAGTCTCGGCGGCGTCCACTACAACGAGACCTCCACATTTGCCAGCAAGGAAAGCACCGACGAATACGTGGATACCGCTATCGCCCGCAACATCCAGCACTCTCTGCGCTACTATCAGTATGAGGGGCACTTCCGCCATCTGCGGGATTTATACGAGAAGGGCGAGCTGACCAGTGCCATCAACCGGGTGGTGGAGGACATCAACCACCGCTTCACGCTGGAGGTGCTGTCGCAGGATTGGAAGTCCCACGACCTTGGTATTTCCGCCAGCAATCTGCGCCGGGATCGGAAGAACCCGACGGACATCCTCGACCGCATCGACCTTGCGCTTGTCACCGACAGCCTGCGGAAGCTACTGGAGATCCGCAACAAGGCGGAGCAGACCGTAGCGCTGGACGATGTTCACGCGGCGGAGATCAAGGAGTATCTGGACTTGCTGGACTTAACGCGGGAGATCGATGTGCTGCATCTGCCGGATGTCAGCACGAAATCCGGCCGCACGGTGATCGCACAGCCGGGTCTCCGCTATGCGCAGGCGGATGCTTTGATCCGCAGTCTGCTGCTGGATGAGACGTTCAGCGCCCTGTCTCTTGCGGAGCGCACCGCCGTGCAGCAGCGCATCCTGACCGAGATCAAAGGGCGGATGTTGGAGGACATCGTCCTGCTGGAAACGAAGCTGGCAAACCCCAAGAAGCAGGTATTTGTCCTGCAATTCCCCGTGGGCGAATTTGACATGGTGGTGTTTGACCCGGAGGCAGGCTCCTGCCGGATTTTCGAGATCAAGCACAGTGAGGAAGCTGTCCCGCAGCAGTACCGCCATCTGATCGACGAGCAAAAATGCGCCCAGACCGAGCACCGCTACGGCCCAATCACCGGAAAGTTTGTCCTTTATCGCGGGGAAAGCCAAGTGGTTGAGGGCATTCAGTATCAGAATGTGGAAGAATATTTGCGGAGCCTTGCATGACAAAACCGCCGTCCCGAACGAAAAATCGGGGCGGCGGTTTTATGTGGGCACAAAATCGGATAGACTTGTCATACGACAAGCATTAACGCAAGATCAACTTGACATATGACAAGTGACAATATGCAATGAATGGTAAGGCGTATGATGTGTTATCTGTTTAATTGCAAGACTAAATTAAAAGGCATCAATTCCAAATTTTTTCTCTCTCATAGCTTTTTGCTCGGCAAGTTTTCCTCTTGCTTCCGTCTCGGTATGCCCAAAATGATTTCCCTCTACGACTATTTTTTCATCTTTATCAAAAACATATCCATATGCTTGATCATACAACCTGCCCGTATAAATTAAATATGCAATGGCATTTGAAACAATCATTTCTTTAAGGCCCAATTCATCAGCTACTTGCTTGTGCGCATTGATTGGCCACGGTTGCTGGGGGAGCTTTGAATAAACTTCTTCAATTAAATCTTCAGATAATGAATAACTAGACATCATTATTTCGCCCGGCCACAGCTCACGGTTTTTAGCCCTTATGGCTTGGATGGATGCAATCCCATGCTTTTTAGCCACATGGGAAAAACATGAGGTATAAAATGCTGCAGGAAGCTTTTTTACAGTATTAAAACAATTAGGATTAACCTCTTTCAAGTCGTTTATACTCTTTTCGAGTTCTTCTCTTGTATATCTGGTAAGGTCAAAATCTACCAACTGCTTTTCACTAAACGCAAATGTTTCCAAAAGCCTTGAAATAGTAATAAAGAGAACAATGTGTCTATAGTTTTTCAAAAATCGCATGGGTTTCGAACCTACATAAGGCTTTATTTCAGTTAGAATTTCATCTGTTTTTTTGAGTAGAAAGGCAATTGGGTACCATACATTTAAATCAGTTGTTGGTGAAAATACTTGCCTGTATTTGAAATCGTCACGCATAAACTTTTGCTTTAGAGATGTTGCAACATATGGGTTTTTATAGAATAGGCAAATGTAGCCTGCGGCCAACGCGAGTGGAGTAATTATTGAGCTTTCGGGTATGCCTTGGTTATGATAATAATTAGTGCGTCGATCATAGTATATACCACGTATCCGAAGTACATCTTCGATATCTTGCTGCAATTTTTCTGTGGAGCGTAATGCAGTAACATTTACGTTTGTCTGATTATTTGTAGCGTAAATAATTGATTTACTTGTATTAGGATCATTCGTGATGAGTATTTTCACTAAAACAGAACGTTGATCAACTTCCGTGTCATAATTGTTAAAATAATTAAAAATGGATTCCGAAGTTTGCAGCCCATTTACAATTTGAACATTCTGAATCGAAATTGAATTTCCAACAATATGTGCGTGTGTTCCGATGATTGTGATGCCATTATTCAACCACCAAAAGTTTGGACCATCTGCATTGGCAAGAGATTTTAAAATATCGGTGTTGACTGGATTCAATCCGAGGTAGTCTCGAACATTAGAGTCGAATAAATGCCTATTTAGTTTTCCTGCAGAATCTGTAATAAATTCGCAATAATTCTTAAGTTTTGCAAGAATAATATATTGTCCATCTTGGGTCACACATTGATCGAATATTAAATCTAATGATCTATTGGGGTTCTCTCTGTATTTGGAAAGCAACTTACTATTACCCCAAAAGGAAAAAGTTGCAGAGCAATCACTAAAGAATTCCTGGCAAATAGTCTTGGCTTGATTCGCTTTTGTTTGTATGTTCAGTTCAATATCTTCATCCCCCCTACAAGCATAGATGATATGGATATCAAATTTTTCCAAGGATACTGCCAATCGTCTATAGGTGGAGATTAATAAGTCCCTCTTTTTCAACAATGGTTCATTATACGAGGCCGTCAATGATGACGAGGAAATAGTAAAATCAAACAACTCTATCAAACTTGGAATCATGGTTGTAATTGGAGCTTGCTTAAATGCGGAATCATGTTTGCAGGTTATGAGATAAACTTCTAATTCTGCGTTTGATTTAGGCCAAAATTCCGAAGGAGTATTTTCCGCGAGGTGTCCATTAACAAGGACAAAAAATTCATCAATACCACCGTCATTGCGACCATCTACTGAACCACTTAAGAGCTGTTCTTTTGAAAAAGCATAGTCTTTGAGTATTTGTTCAGTGGCAAGATATTCAAATACTTCGTCTTCCTTAGTAGACGGTAATCCCTGAGACAAATATTCATCTAAAATCCCATCAAGCAATATTAAGTCATTTTTTGCCACGTCAGGTCCACTCCTTATATTATTAGTTTTTGTTTATTTATATTAAACCTGAAAGCGCACACCCCGTAGCGTTATCTGTACGCCCAATGTCCATTTTCTCGATATTTAACAAGTTTTCCGTTAGATACAAATTCAGCAAGTAGTCGATTCGCCGTCGCTGCCGACACCCCGCACAGTTCCCGCACATCGGCGTTCATGATATATTCATGTGTCTGCAAGAACTGCTCAATCTTCTGCCAGCGCAGGGCCTTCTTGTCCATCTTTCCGTCGCTCATTGCATCGCGCGTGTGTGTGGCGTCGATGAGCGATGCTTTGATGGCGGAGAGCATAAATTCGATGAACACGGTGGACTCGCCTGCATCGTTGCTGGCATTGATGGCAGCGTAGTATTCCTGCTGATGGTCGTGGATGATGGACTCGACCGGCAGCCATGCAAACACAGGATTCCATTTAGAGAGCAGCAATGTATGCCAAAGGCGGCCAACGCGACCATTGCCGTCTGCAAAGGGATGGATCAGTTCCAGTTCATAGTGGAACACGCAGCTTCGGATCAGCATATGCAGGTCACTGAACTTTGCCCAATTCAACAGCTCCATGACCAAATCGGGCACATACTGGGGCAGCGTGCCAAAATGCAGGACATGTCCCTCCTGATCTACAACGCCAACAGGCCGCGTGCGGAACATGCCGGATTCTTCTACAAGTCCGCGGGTCATAATGCCGTGAGCCGTCAGCAAATCATCCACGGAATACGGATCAAGCTCGTCCAAGCGCTCGTAAATCTCATAAGCGTTTTTGACCTCGGCAATATCTTTGGGTGGTGCCAGAACATGCTTGCCATTCAGAACGGCTGTGACCTGTTCCAGACTCAGCGTATTTTGCTCAATGGCAAGCGAACCATGGATGGTGCGGATACGGTTGGTGCGGCGCAGATGGGGATTGCCTGAAAGATTATCGTGAACGGAAAGTCTGCCGGTCAGCTCTGAAATTTCTGCAATGTCATCAATGATTTTGTTCGTAATTTGAAAAGGCGGCTGTTTGTTTTTCATGAGTACCTCACAGCGTAGCTTGATTACCCATATTATAGCATGCATCGCTCATTTCATCAATCATATTTTCAACTCGCATGAGCGATGCCCACAAAACTGCATCATTTAGGGTGCGAAAGCCTCTGTTTTTTCCTCTCAGACCGCCGCAAGCAGGCGGGTGCGGGTGTTTTCCTATGGAACACATCCGAGGGGCAAAACAGAGGCTTTTTTCGTGGAAATCGACACTTTTCAAAAAACGGAGAAAGAGAACATTTTTCTCAGAAATATTTTCAGATTCTTCCCTCGGTACCTTTTCAAATGGATTCCAATCCGTTATAATATATTTACCAACCTAACGAATAACGCGAGGTGCCGCTATGAAAACGAAAGACAAGCCGCAGGCAAAGCAATATGTCATCTACTCCCGCAAATCCAAATTCACCGGCAAGGGCGAGAGCATCGAGAACCAGATCGAGCTGTGCCGCCAGTACATCGCCATGCACTTTGGCGAGGAAGCGGCGGAAAACGTGCTGGTCTACGAGGACGAGGGCTTTTCCGGCGGCAATCTGGAGCGCCCGCAGTTCAAGAAAATGATGAAGGACTCCCAGAAGATCACCTTTGCCGCCATCGTGGTCTACCGCCTCGACCGCATCAGCCGCAACATCGGTGACTTTGCGAAGCTCATCGAGGATTTGGGCGACCGGCACATCGACTTCATCTCCATCCGCGAGCAGTTCGACACGTCCTCCCCCATGGGGCGCGCCATGATGTATATCGCGTCCGTCTTTTCCCAGTTGGAACGTGAAACCATCGCCGAGCGCATCCGGGACAACATGCACGAGCTGTCCAAGACCGGACGCTGGCTGGGCGGCACAACGCCCACGGGCTATGCCTCGGAGAGCCTGTCCAGCGTGACGGTGGACGGCAAGGTGAAGAAAGCCTGCAAGCTCAAGCCCATCCCGGAGGAAATTCAGCTGGTCAAGACGATTTTCTCCGTATTCATGGAAACCGGCTCCCTCAGCAAGACCGATCAGTATCTCTTGGAGCATCGCTGTGTCACGAAGCGCGGCAAGCAGTTCACCCGCTTTGCCATCCGCGGCATTCTCACGAACCCGGTTTACATGATCGCCGACGACACGGCGTATCAATATCTGAAAGAAAACAATGTTGACCTGTTTGCCGAGCGCGCAGAATTCGACGGCGAGCACGGCGTCATGGCGTATAACCGCACCCTCCAGCGCCCCGGCAAGGCGAACCAGATCCGCCCCATGGAGGAATGGATCGTGGCGGTGGGCAAGCACCCCGGCATCATCGCGGGCGGCGATTGGGTGCGGGTGCAGGCCATGCTGGATGTCAACAAATCCAAGAGCTACCGCAGACCGCGCAGCAACGTGGCGCTGCTGTCCGGGCTGCTGCGGTGCGGCGAATGCGGCGACTATATGCGCCCGAAGCTGACCAATCGCAAGAATGCGGACGGCGAGCTGATCTACACCTACATGTGCTCCACCAAGGAGCGTAGCCACGGCACGGTCTGCGCCATGAAAAACTGCAACGGCAACACGCTGGATGCCAAGATCATCGAGGAGATCCGTAAACTGTCTGCCGACAAGGAAACCCTTACCCGGCTGCTGGCGCAGACAAAGAAGGTCATCAGCGGCAGCAAGGAGGGCTACGATGCAGAGCTGGCGCTGCTCCGGGAGAAACACGCCGAGACGGAAGAGCGCATCAAGCGGCTGGTGGAATCCCTGTCCGTTGCCAGCGACACCTCCGCGAAGTATGTCATGGAGCAGATCGACGAGCTGCATCGGGAGAGCGAGACCCAGCAGCTGCGCCTTGCCGAGCTGGAAGCCCTGACTGAACAGAGCCGGATGCTCCATCAGGAGTTCGCCTTCCATCAGGAAATGATCGAGTCGTTTGCCAATGCGGTGGATTCGGCAACGCTGGAGGAAAAACGCCGCTTGCTGCGCACCATCGTCAAAAAGGTGGTCTGGGACGGCAAAAATGCCTATGTGTACCTGTTTGCGGAGGACGGAGAGGCGGATTTGCCACCCATTGACCAACCTATGTATCCGTTGGGAGAGTATAGCGAATGAGATACTGATGCATTTTCGCAGCCTTAAGAAGACGATGGGGGATGTCAGCCTTTCGGATGTGCTGGATACCGACGGAGAAGGAAATAACTTATCTCTTATGGATGTACTGGCTCAGGACGATGAAATGAGCGAAAAAATCGGCGATATGGAGCTTTGCGGCCGGCTGCGCGGACTTGTTGACAGTGTTTTGAATGAGCGCGAAGCAAGAATAATACGTTTGAGGTACGGTCTTACCGGCGCAGCTCCGATGACTCAGCTTGAAACCGCGAAAGTATGCAGCATCAGCAGATCTTATGTCAGCAGACTTGAAAAGAAAGCGCTCGAAAAACTCAAATCCGAGCTTGGCGATGATGTATACATATAATTGTCTTGTGCGAGTCGTGCTTTTGTGATAAAATAACGTGAAAAAACTCTGGGAGGTGAGCTCTGGTGCGTATTAAGAAAACTGTGTGGACATTTTTCATGCTTATAATGGCGGCAACGTTGGTGCTGATAATTAACTCGCGCGTTCAGCTCACTTCTGAAGTCGTTGTCGGGGGCGCAGACTCCGTATTTGTCAAAACCAATACGTTGACAGAACCTATGGCCGAGTACGAAAACTCAAGCAAAGCGTCTCTTGAAAAATATGCAGATCTTGAGTTCCCGGCGATCACTATAACCGAGTGGCAGTATGTGCTTATTAATAAAGACACGCCTATCAAGTCATATGCGCCCTCTGTCAGGCAGTTCGGATCTGACGGACCGTATGTTGATAAACGCATGATCGACAGCTTGTCCGCGCTTATTGCTGCGGCAAAGGAAGCGGGATTTGAGCCGTATATCAGCGTTGGATACAGGTCATATGCCGATCAGCAGCAGCTCTTCAACGAAAAGGCATCGGAGCTGAGCCAAAACGGAGCGTATACTTATGAAGAGGCTCAGCAGATAGCGGCTGAGATAGTTGCAAAGCCCGGCACGAGCGATCATCAGACCGGCCTTGCCGTCGATATTCTCGACAAAGAGTACGAAGTACTTGATTACAGCAAGATGGATTCGAAGTTTTTTGATTGGCTCGACGCAAACTGTGCTCAGTTTGGCTTTATAAAGCGCTATCCGAGCAATAAGAAAAGCGTTACCGGATGGGATGAACCGTGGCACTACAGATATGTCGGCAAAGAGGTGGCAGAGTTTATCATGAAAAACGGAATGTGCCTTGAGGAATTTGCCGCGCACTATAAATAACCGATAAATTGTGTGTGAGCATGTAAAAAATGCTTGCAATCACGATATATAGGTGGTATTATATTAAAGTAAGTTAGTTAGTATGCAAGAGTGGGTTCCAGCCCACTCTTTTTGTTGAGCATTTTGCGGATTATAAAAACAGGAGCTTTGTTATGAGCAAGATCAGTGATAAAGTCGAAGCACTTGCGCGCCCGGTGGTTGAGGAAGAGGGCTGCAAGCTGTGGAGCGTTGAGTATATTAAAGAAGCCGGAACGTGGTATCTGCGCGTTTATATTGATAAAGACGGCGGTGTCGGCATTGCCGACTGTGAAGCGATAAGCCGCAGGCTTGACCCGATACTTGACGAGGCCGACCCCATTCCGGAAAGCTATGTGTTCGAGGTCGGTTCGGCAGGAGCAGAGCGCGAGCTTAAGCGCCCGTCCGATTTTGAACAGTTCATCGGCTCGGATGTCGAAGTGAAGCTCTATCAGCCCTATGAGGGCAGAAAAACTCTCGTCGGAATTCTCGAGGAATACAATGACGGAAATATCACCGTCTCGGGTGTTGAGCTTAAAAAGGAACAAATTGCGCAGGTCAAGCTGCATGTAACCATATAATAAAGAAGAGGTAAATTGAAAATGAATGCTGAATTTTTCTCTGCAATCGAAGATCTTGAAAAAGAAAAGGGAATACCCAGAGAATACATGTATGATAAAATAAAGCAGGCCATGCTTGCTGCATTCCGGCGCGATAATCCCGAGTGCGCGGATAATGTCGATATTCTGCTTGACGAAGACAGAAAACGCATTGAAATGTATGTAAACAAGGTGGCCGTCGAGCAGGTCGAGGAGCCTGCGCTCGAGATAGACCTTGAGGCTGCAAAAAAAATCACCAAACGCGCAAAGCTTGGCGATACCATAAAGATCCCGGTTGAGACTAAAAAATTCGGACGCATTGCGGCTCAGGCTGCAAAGCAGGTGATCATCCAGGGCATCCGTGAGGCCGAGCGAGGCATAGTGTATGAGGAGTTTACATCCAAAGAGCATGAGATACTCACCGGTGTTGTATCGCGCATCGAGCCGAGAACCGGCAGTGTTTCGATCCGCATCAGCTCCAACAGCGAATATACCGAGGCAATGCTCTCTCCCAATGAGAGAATCAAGACCGAGCCTCTGAAGGAAGGCGACCGTATTAAGGTCTATGTCGTTGAAGTAAGAAATTCGACCAAGGGGCCGCAGGTTCTCATAAGCCGCACTCATCCCGGACTTGTCAAGCGCCTGTTTGAGCTTGAAGTTCCCGAAATATTCGACGGCACGGTCGAGATAAAGTCCATCGCCCGTGAAGCCGGAAGCCGTACAAAGATGGCAGTATGGTCCACCGATCCCGACGTCGATCCCATCGGCTCCTGCGTCGGCCCGAAGGGCGGCCGCGTTGCCAGTATAGTCGATGAGCTTGGCGGCGAGAAAATCGATATCATAAAATACAGCGAGATCCCCGAGGAATACATTGCCGCTGCGCTTGCGCCCAGTGAGGTTGTCAGTGTCACTATGCTTGAAGACGGCAAGAGCTGCCGCGTGATCGTTCCTGACAGTCAGCTTTCTCTCGCGATCGGCAAGGAAGGCCAGAACGCACGTCTTGCAGCGCGCCTGACGGGATTTAAGATCGACATAAAGCCCGAGTCGGAGGCATAAACGAAAGACCTGCTAAGAAAAGTCAAGTAGAAATTTCAAGGTAATGCGGTGCGCAAAA
>OMDM01000872.1_pt1 | contig 11107 bp, 9 predicted proteins | sample 1673801 | NCBI WGS metagenome assembly OMDM01 (sample SAMEA103958127, study PRJEB25191) | human gut metagenome | biome: human-associated habitat [ENVO:00009003]; feature: intestine environment [ENVO:2100002]; material: feces | place: Germany | collected 2013/2015 | reverse complement strand
CAAACCGTCGTACCCATAACTCGCGCCGCGGGCATCCACATCGAAAACGCTTATCCCGCACGCCCGCGATGCAAAAAGGGGCACCCCGCCGGTTGGCAGAGCGCCCCCTTTACATGGCTTACCTCAGCCCAGCTTTAGGCCTGGAACCAACGGGCAGCGTTGCGCTCGTCGAGGGCCTTGAGGGTAGCGGCGGGATCGGCAACCTTCTGCAGGAACATCATGGCTGCGATGGCATACGGCTTGTAGCTGGCCTCCTTGTACATACCCACGCGGTGCATGTCGAAGACGTCGGCGTTAACCTCGCCGTGCTCGCAGGAGACACCGGAGATGTCGGCGGGCAGCGGGTGCATAAAGATGGTGTCCTGGCCGTTGGCAGTCTTCTCCATGAGCTCGGTCGTGGAGCACCAGTCCTGATGGGTGGCGTTCTGGGCGAGCAGCTCCTTCTCGAGCGCAGCGATGCCGGCGTCGTCGCCCTCGGCGTACAGATTGGTACGCTTCTCCATGGCGGCAAACGGAGCCCAGCTCTTGGGGATCACGATGTCGGCTCCCTCGAAGGCCTCGGCCATGGTGTTGACCTGCTTAAAGGTGGTGCCGGACTCGGCGGCATAGCCCTTGGCGCGCTCGACGACCTCGGGCATGAGGTCGTAGCCCTCGGGGTGGGCCAGGGTGACGTCCATGCCAAAGCGGGGCAGCAGGCTGATCAGCGACTGCGGGCAGGACAGCGGCTTGCCGTAAGAGGGCGAATAGGCCCAGGTAACGGCAACCTTCTTGCCCTTGAGGTTCTCGAGGCCGCCAAACTCGTTAATGAGGTAGAGCATGTCGGCAGAGGACTGCGTGGGGTGATCGGAGTCGGACTGCAGGGAGATGAGCGTGGGACGGTGATCCAGAACGCCGTCCTCGTAAGCCTGCTGCACGGACTCGGAGACCTCGGCCATGTAGGCGTCGCCCTTGCCGATGTACATGTCGTCGCGGATGCCGATGACGTCGGCCATGAAGGAGATCATGGTAGCGGTCTCGCGGACGGTCTCGCCGTGAGCGATCTGGGACTTCTTCTCGTCCAGGTCCTGCAGCTCAAGGCCGAGCAGGTTGGCGGCCTTAGAGAAGGAGAAGCGCGTACGGGTGGAGTTGTCGCGGAACAGGGAGACGGCCAGGCCCGAGTCGAAGATCTTGGACGAAACGTTGTTCTCGCGCAGCTCGCGCAGGGCGTCGGCGACGATGTAGAGAGCCTTGAGCTCATCGGTGGTCTTGTCCCAGGTGTGCAGGAAGTCGCTGCCGTACATGCCCTTAAAATCGAGGCCGTTCAGCTGCTCGACGAGCTCGGTAAACTTGGCGTCCATGGAAATGTCCTTTCTAAAGGTGAAACGATCGCAATGAGTAGATGTGCTCCGGCATGCGCGTGTGGCTAGAACATGCAGAGCACCATGACGAGGACCCGCCACCGTTGAGGAAGCATGGGAGATAACGACCGCGGGCCCCAAGTCAACAGGGGGGGGTGCCGGGGACACGAGCGGCCCCCGGCTCAACAAAATCGAGGAATGGGACTAATCGATCTTGTTGTTGGTCAGACCGGCACGGAACACGGTGGCGTCGCCATCGGCCTGGCTCGGATCGTAGAGGTTCAGGGCAGCCACATACATGGCGGCAGCGGTGACCAGGTCGTCCTTGTAGGTGACCTCGTTGGGAGCGTGAGCCTGAGACTCGGCACCCGGGCCAAAGCCCACGCAGGGGATGCCGTAGCGGCCCTGGATGGAAACGCAGTTCGTGGAGAAGGTCCACTTGTCGCACAGCGGGCGACCGGTGCGCTTGTCCATGCTGGGCTCGCAGCCGATGCGCTCGTCACCGAACATGGCCTTGTGGGCGTCGACGAGGGCCTTGACGTGCGGAGCAGTCTCCTTGTTGATCCACGTGGGGAAGTAAGCCTCGGTCTCGTAGACCTCGCCGGTCCAGGACGGACGGTCGTACATGTACATGGAGACCTTCACGTCGTCGCCGTACTTCTTGGCGGCCGGCAGGTTGCGGATCTCGTCCAGGCAGGACTCCCAGGTCTCGCCGGCGGTCATGCGACGGTCGATGGAGATGGCACAGGAATCGGCCACGGCGCAGCGGCTGGGGCTGGTGTAGAAGATCTGGCTGACGGTGCAGGTGCCGCGGCCCAGGAAGCGGGCATCCTCGTAGTGCTCGGGGTTGTACTTGGGGTCGAGCATCTTGACGAGACCCTTGATGTCGGTCGACTCGTCGCAGCCGTTGTTGTTGAGGGCGCGGACGTCGGCGATGATGTCGGCCATCTTGTAGATGGCGTTGTCGCCGCGGTCGGGAGCGGAGCCGTGGCAGGAGGTGCCGTGAACGTCGACGCGGATCTCCATGCGGCCGCGGTGACCGCGGTAGATGCCGCCGTCGGTGGGCTCGGTGGAGATAACGAATTCCACCTGCTCCTTCTTGATGCCGTTGGCGGGGAAGTACTTGTTGACCTTCATCATCTTGGCAGCGTAGGTAGCGGAAGCCATGCCGCCCTCCTGGTCGGAGCCGCCGCGGCCGTAAATGATCTCGTCAGTCTCGTAGCCCTCGTAGGGATCGGCGTCCCAGTTCTCGATGTTGCCGATGCCGACGGTGTCGATGTGAGAGTCGATGGCGATGATCTTGTCGCCCTCGCCCATAAAGCCCATGACGTTGCCCAGGCCGTCGACCTTGACCTCGTCATAGCCAAGGCTCTCCATCTCGGCCTTAATGCAAGCGACAACCTCACCCTCCTCGCAGGACTCAGAGGGGTGGGAGATCATAGCGCGCAGGAAGCGAGTCATGTCGGCGCGGTGAGACTCAGCAGCAGCCTTGATAGCGTCGAAATCGAGTTCTTTAGCCATTGTTCATAACCTTTCAAACGAAGGAATCTACCTGTGAGGTGGCGGAGCGATACCTATTTACTCCGCCCTAACGATTAGCAAGTGGGATATTCGCCTTCCCAAACAATGCGGCGATACTGGTCGGGATCGGTGTCGCCCTCGGTGGAGAAGCAGAGCACGGAGCTCGTCTTGTCCAGGCCGATGAGCTCCTTGAGCTCGGCGTACTCGGGATCGAGCATGAGGGTCTCGACCAGGCCAGTGGTCACAGCGCCGGACTCGCCGGAAATGACGCGCGGGTCGCCCTTCTCGGGAGCGCCCAGGGTGCGCATGCCGCGAGCGGTGACCCAGTCGGGGCAGGACACGAAGGCGGTGGTGTGGTTGCGCAGGATATCCCAGCCCAGAATGTTGGGCTCGCCGCAGCACAGGCCGGCCATGATGGAGGGCATGTCACCGTCCACGATGCGCGGATCGCCGTCGCCGGCGGCAGCGCCCTTGTACAGGCAGGCGGCAGGAGCGCACTCAACCACGACAAAGGTAGGCGGGTTATCGGGATACAGGTTGGTGAAGTAGCCCACCACGGCGCCCGCGAGCGAACCCACGCCAGCCTGGACAAACACGTGCGTCGGGCGGTTGATGGCCATCTCGCGCAGCTGCTCGGCAGCCTCGGAAGCCATGGTGCCGTAGCCCTCCATGATCCAGGACGGGATCTTCTCGTAGCCCTCCCAGGCGGTGTCCTGAACGATGACGCCGCGCTCGCAGGCGTCGGCCTCGGCGGCGGCCATGCGCACGCACTCGTCGTAGTTGACCTCTTCGATGGTCACCGTGGCGCCCTCGGCGGCGATGTTATCGAAGCGGGGCTTGGTGGAACCCTTGGGCATGTGCACGACGGCCTTCTGGCCCAGCTTGTTGGCAGCCCATGCCACGCCGCGGCCATGGTTGCCGTCGGTGGCGGTAAAGAAGGTAGCCTGGCCAAAGTCCTTGGCAAGCTGATCGGAGGTCAGGTAATCGAAGGTGCAGTCGGCAACGTCCTTGCCGGTCTCGTCGGCAATATAGTTGGCCATGGCAAACGATCCGCCCAGAACCTTAAAGGCGTTGAGGCCAAAGCGATAGCTCTCGTCCTTAACGCACAGGTTGGACAGACCCAAGCGCGCAGCCTGACCGTCCAGGCGGGCAAGCGGGGTGACGGTATATTGAGGGAACGACTGGTGGAAGGCGCGGGCCTTCTTCACGTGGTCGAGGCTCATGATTCCCAAGTGCTTGTCATCGCTCTTGGGCATCGTGTTGCCCGCCCACTGGATCTTATCGGCCATACGGTGAACTCCTTAAGTCCTCTCTTGCCGGCCCCGCATACGCGTTTCAGCCCGATCCCATTCACACGGCTGAACTTTTATGTGGATGCCAAACAAAAAGTTTGTTAGTAATGTTCTATCACACTTTTTGATTGGCATACCTAACGAATTGTTTGTTGCCGTAATCGGTACTTTTTCGCCGCCGAACGGTCATGAATTGCCTTGTTGATGGATTTGTTTGCGGTCAAGTGTGGTTTATGGCAAAGTGTGCCCAAACTAATTTTTAGGAAGGCACCCATGACCCCCGCACAGATTGAGTTTTACAAGCGCCTCGCACACGGTCTGGCGCTCCAATTTGGCCCCAACTGCGAAGTCGTCGTCCACGATCTGGAGACCGAGGACGTGGACCACTCCATCGTAGTGATCGAAAACGGCCACGTCAGCGGGCGCAAACTGGGTGACGGCCCCAGCCATATCGTGTTTGAGTCCATGCACGAGGGCAGCACCGACGTACACGACCGCGAGCCGTACCTCACTAAAACCACCGATGGCAAGCTGCTCAAGTCCTCGACCATCTTTATCCGCAACGACGAAGGCAAGCCCGTCGGCATTTTGGGCATCAACTTTGACATTACGCTCATGAAGGCTTTTGAGCGTTCGCTCGACGCCTTTACCGGCACCGGCGGCTCGGGCTATACCGAGCCCGAGCCCATTACCAAGAACATCGGCGACCTGCTCGAGGACCTGCTGCACGAGTGTGAGCAGTTTGTGGGCAAGCCCGCGGCACTTATGACCAAAGACGAGCGCATTCGTGCCATTGGCTACCTCGACCGTCGCGGCGCCTTCCTCATTTCCAAGTCGAGCGAGCGCGCCTGCGAGTTCTTTGGCATCTCCAAATACAGCTTCTATAGCTACCTCAATGAGGCCAAGGCGGCGGCCGGCGACAAGTAGGCACTCGCCTGGATTGCCCTCCCCTTTTGGGCGCGAGTTCTGGAAAGCGCGAATCCAAGACCGAGCAGCTTGGGAAGTTCCATATAATCGATGTCATTAGTATTTCGAAAGGATGGAACAGAATGGCGTTGAGCAAGGCATCATGCACCGGTCGCGGATTGATTCCGGCAATTGGTGGACATGTGCACCGCATGTTCGATGAGGGTGAAGATGACCTGTTTTCACTGAGCCTTGACGACGTGATGGATGATCGCCCGTGGACCGCCGACGAACTCATGGGCGGCGGCGGGGCTCGCCCGTCAAGCCCCAATCCCGAACTTGCGCCTAAGTCCGCATCTGCGCCGGCTCCTGCGCAGTCGCCTGTTTCGACACCCGCGCCTACGCCCGCACCCACTTCGGCGCCCACGCCCGCTCCCCGCCCCGCAAGCGACCCGTCCGAGACGGCGGCATTTCTCGCTGCAGCGACGCAGGGCAAATCGGCCGACAGCACCGTTATGTACAACGCCCAGCAGTTACCTGTTCCTGCGGCACGCAAGCCTCCGGTCGCAAGGCTCGATGAGCCCGTTGCCCATCAGGTTGCCCACGATTCCTGGGCTGCAGCCGATCTGGATGAGACCTCTACCGGCATGCCGGCGCTCGATGTTCCAGTTAACCCGCTTTTTGCCGCCAACACGGGCGCCGCGGACTATGAGGGCGGTGCGGCATATTCCGATTATTCCGATGACTATGCTGGCAACGGTCGCATCGAGACAGAGGATTATGGCACCGCATCGAGCGATTATCTCAACGATCCGTACGCTGCCACGCCTGCACCGGAATATGACCCGGAGGCCGCGTCCGCACCGGCGTATACCAAAAGCACGGGCGAAGAGCGCTTCGCCGATTATTACGCCAAGGAAAAGGCGCTGCGTTTCTCGGAATTTCCGCAGGCAGTCAAGGTTGCCTTTATCGCCATTGTCATTGCCCTGCTCGGCGTCATTGCGTTTGAGGGATTCCAGCTGTTCCGCGGCCCCACCCAAGCGGAGTCGGAGACCCAGCAAAAAGAGGACGATAACCAGTACCTGGACATCAACACCCTCAAGGGCGACCCCAACGACGAGGACGACGAGTAGCGAGGGTTAAGGGAGGGCCGGAAGAGCCGGCGGCACATTACGGCTCCAAAAGCCCTGTCATAAAGATGGGTAGATACAGCACGTCACCATCGCGGTGAAGATTACATTCCGCAAGTACCAGGGCGCGATCGATTCCGTAGCCCTTCGTTGCCAGTGCGTTATCGAGCGCCGCGTGGGACTTAAAGCTCTTGCCCGATTTGACCTCAATAGCAAGCACTTCCCCATCGAGCGTCTCCTCAACAAAATCGAGCTCGCCGACCTTTTTAGACGTAAAGTAGCGCAATCTGAATCCGTGGGCCTTGAGCTCTTGCGCGACAAAGCCCTCGAATGCCGCCCCCATATTCATGCCAAAGGGGCCTTCTGCCTCTCCATCAAAAACTCCTTGGGCAACCTTCTTGGAATATGAGGACATGAGCATTCCGGTGTCCAAGTAAAACAGCTTAAACAGATTTCGCTGCTCCCCCATTAAAAGAGGCGCTACCGGAGCTGTCACGTTATACACGGGAAGCGCAACACCCGCCTCCGAAAGCCAAAGAAAATGGTCTGTCACCTGCGAAAAACGCTTAACACCGCTAATCGACGACAGCTTGAATCGCTTGTTTTTTGAACCGGCCTCGCTGGGAATCAAATCATAGATATCGCGAATAACCAAGCGTAGCTCGGGCGGAGCGTACTTTGCGATGTCATCGCAATACAGGGCGTGAAGATCGCGGTGGATGTTTCGAACCTCGTCGACATTGCGCGTCGCCAAGAAGGAATTGACCGCGTCGGGCATGCCTCCCACCACCACATACTGATGGAACAGATCGAGCAAGCGGTCATACAGGTAGCCGGGGAGCTCCTCCTTTAGACAGCCCCTGAGCATGTCAAACACGCTGGCACCAACGCCATTTGCCCAGCAAAACTCTTCAAAGTCGAGCGGGTACATCTGGACCTGCTCGACATACCCCACCGGCAGGGAATCGATGCCCTCGAGCTCAACGCCAAGGAGCGATCCGGTAAGGATGTATCGAAAGTCGCCGCGCTGGACCAGGTATTTGATAAACGTCACCACGTTGGGGCATCGCTGCACCTCGTCGATAACCACGACGGTCTTGTTCGCAACCATCGGCTGCGTCGCAGCGATAGACATGCGCATAAGCAGGTCATCCGCACTTTTCGCCGCCAAAAACGAATCACGCACGGACGCGTCGGCGATAAGGTCGAACGTCACGACATTTTCGAACGATTCGTTTGCAAAGACGTTGACCAGATATGACTTTCCTACCTGTCGGGCGCCCTTGACCAAAAGAGCCTTGTTAGGCGACGAGGCAAGCCAAGATTCAAACTGTGCTTTCGCTTTTCTCTGCAGCATAAGTGCATCCCTTATTACGTGCTGTTTTAGCACTAGGATACACTTTTCCGCGGTTGTTAGGTACTCATTTCGACACTTTTTCGAAGTTCTAAAGTGTGCATTACGACACTTTTCCGTACTTTTACACGGGATATTTCGACACTTTTTCGAATTTAAGCCTAACAGCAGCCGGCGAAATCAAGCGCCGCTTGCACGTCATTTCGCAGGCGGCGCTTGATTTCTGTCCGTACACGTTGATAGACTTTCTCTTGCCCGCAAGGAGCGGGCGCGTTTTATCCAGAGTCGGGGTAGAGAGTTGGCTCCACGATCCCGACGCCAACCGGCCAAGAGGCACGGTGGCCCTGCCAACATCGATGAAAGGAGTCCGTATGGACAATTTCTCCGTGCGCAGTGAGCGCAACTTCCACAACCTGGCAACCAAGCCAAAACGAATGCATCTTCTGGACGAGCCGAGCGGCTATGCCTCGGCCATGGTCAAGAGCAGCCTCTCCCACCAGATGCGCTTTACGGTGCAGGTGCTCGAGGAAGAGCTCTGTGCTGCTGGCGACCCGCACGTACTACAGATTAAGCTGCCCAGAAACGACTCGCGTGAGCCGTCCAGCTGGAAACTCTTCGCCGACGGCGTGTGCGTTGCGGACGGATCCGGCACCTTTGTTATGGATGCTATCGACCAGGGCATGATACAAGCCTGTAAGACATGGGGAGATCACGACGTATTTGCCGACATCGCAGAGGCAATCGTTCTAAGCAAAGCTGCATTTGATATCAAGGAGCGCGCTTGTCAGACGCTTTCATAAATCGCATGGACAGTTGGTCGGTTCCACGCCCAGCACCTGATCGAGGGCATGGTCGCCGCCGGGGTAGACCCGATGCTGGAAGATCTTCTCAGCGCTCCCGCGTAGATTAATCGAGCGCTCTATCGACAAAGATGCATCTACCATAACGGCATGGGGCGTGCTCGCCTTGTACCGACCCCAACCAATCCCGTCGGCGCGACTGCAGTCTCAAACAACCACCGGCACCATCCATCCGCACACGAGAGGCGATGGGCACAGGCGAACCCCTCAACCTCGCTATTCGTAAACTTCATCAGTGTTTCCACATCCCCATCAAAAGAATCCGAAAGACATCCCCCGCTAAGAAAACGCTTCTGAACATCTCGCTTTGCAGGCAAAGCCGCACCGGAGTGATGCAGAGGCCTGCGCAGGGTTTCACGGGTCCCCTTGACGCTGCCTAGCGGAAGTGCCACCCGGCATCCCTTCCATAACGCACGGGTAAACAAAGGGAAATAGCGCCACCCACCGCGCAAGGAAGGACGCCACCATGGATCTCACGAAAACGGCTAGAGAAATTACCCGCCTCATGCTCCCCTACCTGACCACGCAGCAGAACCGCCAGCTCAAAAAGGTTTTATCGCACTGCCTTTTCGATGAAAACCAGTTAGCTGAGAACAGCGGCGACAGTGACAACAAATCATTCCTCAATCTTTTTCTGTCCGCGAAACGCCTCGAAGGTTGCTCGGATAGGACTGTCGCCTACTACGAAGCAACCATTAATAAACTGCTTGAATCGTTCGACACGCCAGCCTGCGACCTGGGAACCGAAGAGATTAGGTCCTATCTTTCCGACTATCAGCAAAAAGCCGGCGTCAGTCGCGTCACCGTCGACAATGTCCGAAGAATCATCTCAAGCTTCTACTCATGGCTCGAAGATGAAGACCATATCATCAAGAGTCCGGTTAGACGCATTAAAAGGGTCAAGGCCCCACAACCCATTAAGGAAACGTATAGCGATGAAGTCGTTGAGATTCTTTGTGATAACTGCGGGTCGCCCCGAAACCTTGCCCTGATCGACCTGTTGCGCTCCACGGGCATGCGTGTGGGCGAACTTGTCTCGTTGGACAGGAGCTCTGTCGACACCATCAATCGTGAGTGCATCGTACACGGCAAGGGAAATAAGGACCGCATCGTCTATTTTGACGCAAAGACTAAAGTCCATATCGAGAATTACCTGTCAACCCGAATGGACAGCTCGGAAGCACTCTTCGTGTCGAGCAAGGCGCCACACGAGAGGCTACAAATTGGCGGCGTCGAGGCGCTGCTTAGAAAACTGGGGCGCGAGCTTGATTTAGGAAGGGTCCACCCTCATAAGTTCAGAAGAACGCTTGCCACAAAGGCAATCGACAAAGGAATGCCCATCGAACAAGTCCAGGTGCTCCTTGGCCATAAAAAAATAGACACCACATTAAGGTACGCAATGGTCGACCAGCGCAATGTCAAAGCATCCCACCGCAGGTACCTAACTTAAATTTCGATTTGTCGACCTGGGCGACGAAGTCGGCGAACTCCTGTTGGAGCTCGAGCGGAGGAACCGGAACCGGCAGCCTTGCCAGCTGAGTTTTAGGGATGTTGACCATGGATTTTGCCGATCCGTGGGCCATGCCTTGAATTAAATCGAGGCCACGGTCACTTCTCATGTACGCAAGTAAATACAGCGCGTTGACATCCTTCGGTTTCATACGAAAGACGAGATCGGGAAACATAAGGCCCCTCACTTCGTTTGGAACATAAACGGTTGTGCCAACTAGCTCAGGCGTATTTTTGCGTGCAAACAAGAGGTCACCCTTTTCGACCTCTTTTATAGACATGAAGTTGTCTTTAGAAATCACTTTGTTTTCGGAGGCGACAAAAGTACCTGAAGATAGCGCGCTCAGCTTAAGGACCCCAAAACCACCAACTCCTCGTGGGCCTTCTCCGCAATTCATACTTTTACCGGTATCAATGGAATCAACGCACTCCGATAGGGGCTTGAAACCCCATTTCTCATCCCCAAACATTTCGACAAATCGGGCTTTAATCAAATCATCAAGTATTGATATTTCTTTTTTTCGAAGAGTGATAATGGTTGATATTTTTTCGATGTTATCAACCACTCTCTGCTGTTCCTCCAAAGATGGAAGATTAATCTCAATTGAAGAAACAATCGATTTTGAAATTTCTTTAAAGGTAGCTCCTCTGCCTAGCGAATTTAAATAAGCAGTGTTATGTTTTAAAAACCAATATAGGTATTTGTTATTAACTATCTCAGAACAGATAAAATTCTTAAACCCCTGATTACAGCACATCTTGCAACCAGCAATTGCAACTTTGCCAATCGGTGCACGGGATGATAGAATAACCGTTCCTGCTGGAAAAGCAGTTAACCCAGTTTTCTGCATCGCCAAGTTGGTTATTTTCCGTACGCTATCTGTAATAATATATGTATTCTCATCGAGTTCAGCAGGGGTAATCCATTTCACATCACCATCCCAAAACTCTGCAATATTGGTTTTAGGTGTACTGCCAGACACAATTTCACAGATATCTCCTAACTTATATTTTTTCATTTGTATTCCCCACTAATCAATCTTTGAAGTTCAATACAGAAAAGTGCAGTATGAAGTTCACGTGAAGTGTTGTGCATTTCCGGCAATTCAACCCCAATCTGCACAACATTTTCGCCAAGACAGCAGTTCTTTGCCGGCAATTAGAGAAAACGGTAATCGCCAATAGATTATCCTATTAG
>OMDM01000871.1_pt1 | contig 11115 bp, 10 predicted proteins | sample 1673801 | NCBI WGS metagenome assembly OMDM01 (sample SAMEA103958127, study PRJEB25191) | human gut metagenome | biome: human-associated habitat [ENVO:00009003]; feature: intestine environment [ENVO:2100002]; material: feces | place: Germany | collected 2013/2015 | reverse complement strand
AAACATATAATGAATTATTAAAACATGAATACCCAATAACTGATCTCGTAACTATTGAAAAAGATACATTAAGTATAGAAATAATTCTTCTTGAAAAATATAGAGATCATCTCCTATTAGGGTTAGACGTTACTTTGCTTGGATCGAAAAAAATATGTTGTAAAAATTCAATTAGAAGAACTTTTACTGTATATAATAAATAGGTCCAATACAATTTAAAAAGGAAATTTCTGAAGAAAAAAAAATAATAAATAGCATTGTTCAAGAGCCAGGAACTGGTTAATAAAGGTAGTCTGCTTCTGTACCTCCTTCATATTTTGGTCTCTTGCTTGCAGTGTGTAAGAGGCTCTTCAAAATTACCCTATTTACCCTGTGCGATATCATTCAACTCACACAAATTCAATGTATTGAATGACACAAAGTAAAAAAATGCGCACCCTGTCTTGCCCTGTATCCCACCACGTAGCGGTCCATTTTATCACCACAAAATAAACTGATTAAGAATATTTCCGCACTCTGTTCTACCCTGTCACGGAATGGGCAATGGTGTACACGTTCCTCCGTCCGCCTCCTTCTTTTCGTACCTGCACCCGCTCCGGACACATCTCTGCCAGTTTGGATAACTTTCCGCCCAGTTTAGCCGCGTTCCTGGCCAGAAGATTGAATGCTCTCATTTTGTCAGCAGGAAGATTAGCTCTTACACGGTCATAAATACCCGTGGAAGTGGCGTCCTTCCTGTAGATCTGTTTGGCATCTTCCGGAGTTCCGCAGCGTGCGGCCTGGTCAATCAGTTCCAGTAACTGCATTTCCGGGCTGATGCCCAGAACAGCCGTGGCTAGTGTCTTGTTCATGTATGCTCTGCATCGGTGACGTCCCGTAGGTTCCTGCAAATGCTCCGGCGCCCGGTAATGGTCAATGAACCACGCCAGAGCGGGCAACTCCCTTGCCAGGGCCTCATCCACGGCATCCTTTTCATCTTCCGTCCCATTCGGAGGCGCCTCATGATAACCGCTCAGCCAGAAAGCCGCATATTTTATCTGTATCGCCTCCCTCCATCGGAAAAGCCGTCAGGCTCTCTCCGGATCCGTGTTGAGCAACTGCACCACCGCCCAGGACAACGCCATCGGGAAGGCATCCTTCCCTTTGCCTTAAATGGAGACCACTCCGGCATACAGGATATTCTTGCTCCGGCTCATGACGTTCCACCGCTCCGCCTCCTTCACGTTCTTCATGATATCATCCAGAAGAATCACCGGGTAATGTTCCATGCCGCCGTTAAACCCTTCACTTCCCGGTTTTGTGAAATACTTTTCCCCGGCCATGACCAGATGATGAACCCTGGTGCGGGCCGTGCGCCTTTTCAGGCACGCCTGAATACGCTGTCTTGCCCCCTGCATCCAAGCTATAAAGGAAGGAAATTGGTCAAGGTCCTCCGGGTCATCCAGCAAACCACGCAAGAAGGCCAGGGCTGTCGAGCAATCCCCTTCCTTTCCCTCTACCCACGGCCCGGACGGCTCGGAAATCGCCGTCTGAAATAACGGGGAAGCCCGCTTTAATAATATCCACGCCCAGCGTTTCCAGCTGCATGGCCACCTGTATTTTCTGCTCCACGTTCATCGCCGCGCCGGGGCACTGTTCCCCGTCTCTCAGCGTCGTATCAAAAATATGTATTTGTTCTTTCATTTACAGTAAAAATGTTAAGAGGTCGTTCCTTCGGGAACTGCGCACGGAAAACGTTCCTGTTACGGAATCATTCCTTTGGTGCAAATCAAGACAGCCGTTTACTTCCCTCGCGCCGGAACGGCTCACCGGCGCATATCAAGATATCTTCACGGACTTACCGTCCGAGAAGCAGCAATAGACGACCTTGCAGAAACAGGGTATTCATCTTGCTTGTTTTTACTATAAATCCACCCTGAATGGGGAACGGGACAGACAATGCTCTTTAAAACCTGCTCTGTCAAGACACCTCAAATACATATGACATTGTTAGAGTTGTCTCATCCATTGAAATTTTGAAAGAGAGTGCCTTCCTTCACAAAAAAACTGCCTGTTAAACAAGGTTATAATGTACGAATAAACATAGAATTCCAATAACTGGAACTCATTCCTGAAATCAGTTCCAGATGAGAAAATTATGTAACCCCAAACTGGATAATACGCCTAATAACAATCTATTAAGATTACCATAGGATAAGGTTTGACACATTATTCACAACTCAACGGCCTATTGCTATTCACAGCAATAGGCCGTTTTCTACATTTCCCGGTGGGAACGTATTTCCTGAATGGAAATGGACAGGGAGGCGCGGCCGCGGTACACGTTGCGGTCAATCGTAAAAGCGATATCCCAAGGGGGATTGGGAAGTTCCCGTTGCGCTCCGTTAAAGAAAATAGCGTCGCGCTCCACGATGCCCTGACGCATGAAAAGCTTCAGATGATTGGTTCCCACGCGCTTGGGCGGTTCCGTGGGAAAAACGTCGGAACTCATGAATAGAGGCTGGGGATTGGAGTTGCCGAAGGGTTCCAGTTTTTCATAGCTGTCCAGCAAATCCAGCGTCAGAGCCTGGAAGGACACTTCCATGTCAATGTTGAGTACGGGGCAGCGCTGTTCCTCCGTCGTGGTTTCGGACACATAACGGTTGAAAGCCCGGCGGAAGTCGTCCATGCGGGATTCTTCAATCACCAGCCCCGCCGCCATATCATGGCCGCCGCCGGAAACCAGCGTATCCGCGCAGTGGTGGATGGCCTGCACCAGGGACACGCCGGGAATGGAACGGCCGGAGCCCTTCCCCACGCCGCTTTCATCAAAGGCGATGACGAAAGTCGGCTTGTGGTACCGCCTCATCAGCTGGGAGGCCACAATGCCCACCACGCCGGGATGCCACGCGCGGGAACCCAGCACAATAACGTTGTCCCTCTCCGGGTCAAAGGAGTTGTGAAGCATTTCCACCGCATCCGTCCGGATGGCCTCCTCTTCCTCCTGCCGCTTGCGGTTGTGGGAATCCAGCATTTGGGCAAGCTGCACGGCCCTCCTGGCGTCCATGGTCAGCAGGAGTTCCAACGCATCCATAGGGGAATCCATGCGCCCGGCGGCATTAATGCGCGGGCCTATCCTGAACCCCACGTGGGCGGCGTTCAGGAAGCCCGCGTGGTTAACGGAGTCGGAAGGGCGGATGCCCGCTATTTCCGTCAGGGTTTTGAGCCCCGTATGGCGGCTGTGAGCCAGCCTTCCCAGGCCGTGGCGAACCAGAATCCTGTTTTCCGCCACCAGGGGAACGATGTCCGCCACAGTAGCCACGGCTACCAGGTCCAGATAAAGTTTCAGGTCAAAGGTTTTCAGCTTCCGCTCCTTCAGGAGGGCATGCGCCAGCTTGAAGACGACGCCCGCGCTGCACAGATAAGTATACGGGCTGTTTTCCTCAATTTTGGCATTGACCACCGCCACCGCGTCCGGCCGCCCCAAAGGGCCCGCCTCATGGTGGTCCAGAATGATGACGTCTATCCCCAGGCCGTTGAGCATGTCCACCTCTTTTACGGAGGAAGTGCCGCAGTCCACCGTAATGAGCAGGCTGGGAGGGTCCGCACATTCGCAAAGGCAACGCTTGATGCCGGCCTCGCTGAGGCCGTAGCCTTCCCGGGAACGAACGGGAATAAAATACTGGGGATCCAGGTCATAAGCCATCAAAATGGCCCGAAGAAGCGCCACGGAGGTAACTCCGTCCACATCATAGTCCCCATAAATGCACACGGTTTCCCCTTCATCCACGGCCCGGAAAATGCGGTCCACGGCTACCCTCATTTCCCCCATCAGGAAAGGGTCGCTCAGGTGGGAAAGCCTGGGTTCCAGAAAGAGTTCCGTTTCCGTTCCCCCGGTGAACCCGCGCTGCAGCAGAAGCTGCTTGACCAGCAGAGGCAGTTCCGCAGGAAACGCTTTCAAGACCGGATCATCCTCCTTCACGGAAGGGCGTAGAGTCCAATGAAAACCCGGTGTCATGGCAGTATTTTAGCCCCGCATCCAACAGGGTCAAGGTTGTTTCCACAGCAGACGGCCAAAGCGGAGAAAAGAGGTTTCCGCTTCCGTTTCCGGGAAACGGCCTGCACGCAGCGCACCCGTCCCTTTCAAAATAAAACTCCGTCCGGAACGTACCGGACGGAGTAAGATGCCAGCGGCGTCTGAGACGGTTATTTCCGGGAGGAAAAAATGACTTCATTAATGATCGCCTCCGGCTGGGGAGCCTTATAGGTCAGGCGCACGGCAGAAGTTCCGGCAGGGATGGCAAATTCAGAGACACCGGGGCCGGCGTTCCGTTTGCCGACCGGCGTCCAGGCGCCTTCTCCGCGGCGGGCCTGGATGGCGAAGGCGGCAGATCCCACCACGATTACTTTGGTGGCCTTGGGATTGTCCAGATTGGGAACGACTACGTCCAGCGGCTTGTCGGCACGGTAAACCGTTTTCAGGTTTCTGTCGCTCAGGGAAACCAGACTGGTGCCGGGGTCCGCGGGAGGAACGTCAAATTTGAACATGTTCAGAACAATATCCTGCTCACTGCCGCTTTTATTAACCAGCTTCATCCCCTTGATTCCCTTGGGAAGCTGGTTGCCCCTGGCAATGAAGTTTTTGCCCTGTTTGTCCAGCTTCTGGACTACGGGCTTGGAAGAACCTTCCACGTCCAGCACCACTTCCGCCCAGGAGTTGACGTCATCCCGTTCCAGGTTGACTTCCAGCCAGGTAGCGTCCGTGGGGCCATCCAGCTGCAGGGAAATAAATTCCCCGGGTTTCATCTTATGCGTTTCCATCACGCGGTTGATCCGCACGATTTTGTCGGATTTCTGCACGGAAACGCCCTCCAGCCCCGCCACATTGGAGGAAGCCATAGCGGAAGGAGGCGTGTTGACGGCTATTTCCCGCACGGCAGTCCAGACAGACCGGCCGTTGCCTGTTTTTTTCGGTTCAATGACGCGGTAGCGCACGGCACGGAGCAAAACCGGCTTGGGAGCCTTCCAGACCACCTGCATGCCGGAAGTTTCCGGCCCCAGCGGTTTCCAGGTTTCGAGGTCGCGGGAGCCTTCCAGCTGCCCTTTTTCTACATAGTCGCCGTCCTTGTCATTGCGGCCCATCAGCACTTCCACGCTCCGCACGGGGATGGGCATCCCGTAGTCCACGCCATACCAGTCGCCCGGCTGGCCGTAGGCGCCGGAGTGCCAGAAAGAGCCGCGATCCCCGTCACAGAAGAGTTCCGCCTTATCCATGCTGCCCCCCTTGACCAGGGGCTTGGGAGAAAGGGCCGGCGCGCCGGCAATGGCCGGAAAAACTTTTTTGGAGACAATATCCGCCAGTTCATTGACGGCGGGGGCCATCACACGGGAACCGGTCTTTACCGCAGAACGATACAACTGTCCTTCCTGGTTGTGGCGGCGGGAAATTCCATCCATGGCCGCCAGAGCCTGCGTAGCCTGCACCAGCCGGGTCGCGGCTTCTCTGGCGTTGTTTTCCTCCAGCGCCGCTACAGCGTGCTGACCGGCATGCCCCAGCTGCTCAAAGGCATCCACCCACGCGCCTATTTCCTTCATCAGCCGCGGATTGTTCGCCCTGGCACGGATGACGGGCGCAGCGGCGGCCATACGGGCAAATTCCTTTTTGAGCAGGGCCATATCCTTCTTCTCAATCTTGCCTTCCCGGGCGGCTTCCAGCACGCGCTTGACTACGGGCTCTATTTCCACGGATTCCTCACGCCGGTAGCCGTGACCGTTAGGGCCCTGGTCGGAGTTGTGGTTCACAAAAACCTGCATGGCTTCCGCCGCTTTCGGGAACAGGCGCCTGACTCCTTCCTTCCAGGCCTCATCAGACTTGAACCCGTTGATGTTCCAGGAGTAGTCCGCAAGGCCGAAGAGGGAGACCTTGGAGGCCTCCGGCTTATCCATGGGGTTGGAGACGAAACCGCCCATGGATTCCTTCGCTCCCGGTTCCGAGGCAACGCCATACACGCGGCCCATGCAGAGGTTGGAACGGCAGTAGTCCGTGACGGGGAAGTTCCACCAGACGTAGGAAGGGCGCTTGATTCTTCTGTTCACCCATTGCTGGCCTTCCAGCGTAATGTCATGGCAAACGGAGTTCCCCGTCCACATGACGTGGATGGAGGGGTCCAGACGGTCCCCCAGAATGTCCAGATAGGTTCCCGGCTTGGGATCGGCCCAGCCGCGGTTGTACTCCGTGGGGCACATGACCAGGGGGGTGACGTCCTTCTTCACCTTGACAAATTCGTCATTGATCTTGTTCAGCAGAAGGGCCTGCATGTCCCCGCGCTTGCCTTCGCCGAAGATATCGTCAAAAAACACGGCAAAGGAACGGACGCCCAGCTTGTACATCATCTCAAACTTTTTGATGACGTTGTTCATGTCTTCTTCCGTCCACTTGATATCTTTGCCGGGATGGATAGCCCACACAAAATCCACGTGGTTTTCCTTCGCCACCTTCACCAGTTCCCTGATCTGGGCGGCCTGGTCCGCGGGATAGGGGTCCCGCCAGTGGGGGGAGGAGTGGTAGGGATCGTCCTTCGGCCCGTAGATGTATGTGTTCATCTTGTTCTGGCCGTAAAAGCGCAGCTGGCTCAAACGGGCTTCATGGCTCCAGGGGGTGCCGTAAAAACCTTCCACCGTTCCGCGGAATTCGATGTCCGGCCAGTCTATGATTTCCCCAACGGGCAAAATCACGCCTTCCCCGCCGGCCTTCGTTCCCAGCTGCCGCAGCGTCTGCATGGCGTAAAACGCCCCCCGTTCGTCATGGGCTCCTATGCCCACCTTTCCCTGCGGAGAAATCACCAGTTTGTAGGCTCCGGATTTCTCCGGAACTCCCTCCAGCAGCTTGCTGCCGCCCGCCTTGGCGGAACGTATGGTCACGGACGGCTTCCCGGAGAAAGCAACCGTCTGGGTGGTAAATTTGGACTGTTGGGGAGACGGATATACGGCAGAAGTCGCCGCCAGGGCGGAACCGGCCAGAAAGGCCGCCACGCTCAAGCCACATTGGAGAAGTTGAAAACCATTCATGATGATGCGCGATAATGGAACCAGAAAACACTTTCCACCTCAAGAAAAAACCTCTCTCCGCCATCAGACCGTCGTCACCAGTGGAAGAAAGCCCCCGGAGCCCGCACGGGAACCCCGGCCAGGCTGGACGCCAAGGGCGCCGCATCCCCCTTCCCCTGCCAGGAGTTCACCACAACGCTGAAAAACAAAAAAAGAGCCGTGCGGACTCCCTGAAAAGTCAGCGTCATCCTGCTTTAGAAGACAAATTTGACCATTGCATCACTTGAAGGGAAGGTTCATCATGCGGAACATGCTCCGGCGCATGTTGATTCCTTTTCTGTGTCTTCTGGGCCTGTTCTGTTCTCTTCAGGCCCAGGATGCCCCAATATTGAAAATCGCGGCTCTGCACCCCGTTCTGGGAGACATGGCCCGCTCCATTGGCGGCAGCCGCGTGCAGGTGGCGGACCTGCTGCGCCCCAACGGCAACCTGCACAGTTTTGAACCCGCGCCGCAGGATATTGCCGCCGCGGGACAGGCGCGCCTGGTGCTGGCCTCCGGCAAAAACCTGGAGCCGTACCTTCCCAAATTAAAGGACGCCCTGGGAGGCAATGTGCAAATTCTGGATCTTGGAGCCTCCGTTCCGGACGTTCCCGTGGAGGAAGACACCGCAGACCATGACCATGAACACGACGGAGACTGCTGCGCCCACGGCCCCAACGACCCCCACTGGTGGCACACCCCGGCCAATATGAAACGCGCCGCCCGCACCCTGGCCGCAATGCTCACGCGGCTGGACCCGGCCCATGAACAGGACTATAAAGCCGGCCTGGCCCGGTGGAACAGAAAGATGGACCAGCTTTCCTCCTGGGCCAGAAAGGAGCTTGCGGACATTCCGGAAAAGGACCGCGTCCTGGTTACGGGGCATGCGGCCATGAACCATTTCTGCCGGGAATTCGGCTTCCGCAGCATCAGCATCCAGGGAATAAGCCGTGAAGACGAAGGCAACTCCGCCCAGCTGGCCTCCACGCTGAACAAGCTGAGGTCCGCCGGGGTCAAGGCCCTGTTCCCGGAATACTCCTCCAACCCCAAGAGCCTTGCGGAAATCGCCAAATCCCTGAACATCCCCGTTGCCAGGCCAATCAATACCGACGGGCTGGCCCCTGAAGGCCACACGTTCGAATCCATGTTCAGACAAAACACAGGCATCATCAAGGAAGCCCTTTCCCCGTCTCCCAGACCATGACCAGCACTCCCCTGCGGCAGTTTTTTCCCACTCTGGGAGTCGTCATCCTGCTGGGATTCTTCCTTTACAACATGACGGCGCCTTCCCCGGGAACACAGGGAACGGCGCATTCCACCCCTGCGGCGCCAACCACGGATGTTCCCACGGTCATCACGGTCAGATGCGCCCACCGTCCGGAAGCCCTTTCCATATCCTGCGGCGGCCGCCTTCTCTGGCAGCCAGAAACGCCCGGGCTGCATGAAGAAACGGAATGCGGCCTGCCGTTGAAAGACGGCTCCGTGATCCTCACCGTTTCCGCCCGCTGGCCGGAAAACACGCCGGACACCCCCGTCACGCTGGAACTGGAACCGGAGGGGAAACCTACCGTCTCCGCCACCCGCTGGTCCTTCGGCCCTTCCCTGAACGACAGCTACTCCTTCTCATGGAAATGAACAGCCCAGCCCCACCCTGCACCCGGGATCACATCTGCTGGGGCGCGCACGCCATCCACCCGGACCGCCATCGCCTGGAAGTGGACAGCCTCAGCGTTTATTATGGTAGTCTTCTTGCGCTCAACGGCATCAGCTTTTCCATCACCTGCGGACACACGCTGGCTCTGATGGGTCCCAACGGCGCAGGAAAATCCACGACCCTGAAAGCGATCAGCAACATCTGTAAGCCTTATCGCGGAAAAGTTTTGATCCAGGGAAAACCTGTGAAGAAATATAAGTCCGGAGAACTTTTTGACCATTTACTGGCAATGCTTCCTCAGGATCCACAGAGCCTTTTTGTGAAAAAAACAGTTCGGGAAGATCTGGAAGAAATGCTTCGCGGAAAGGATGAAGAGAAGAAGAGCAGGATTGAAAAAGTAGCGGAAACCTGTCATATTTCCCATCTTCTGGAACATCATCCTTATGATCTTTCCGGAGGAGAGCAGCAGAGAGCGGCGCTGGCAAAAGTGCTCCTCACAGATCCGAAGATTCTTCTGCTGGATGAGCCTACCAAAGGAATTGATAATTTCTTCAAGCTGGAATTTGCAGAGATCCTGAAGGATCTGAAGAAACAGGGAGTGACGATCATCATGGTTTCTCATGATGTGGAATTCTGTGCAAAATACGCAGATCTGGTAAGTATGTTTTTTGATGGCAGCATCATCACCACAAATACACCAAATCGTTTCTTTTCACAGAACAGTTTCTATACAACGGCAGCAAACAGGATGAGCCGCCATATCTTTGAAAACGCTATTACAAATGAGGATGTGATCGAATTATGCAGACAGAATCTGTAAAATACTGGACTTTAAAAAGGATCCTGGGCTATGTACTGATCCTGATCCTGATGCCGGTGACTCTGATGGTGTCCTGGCATTTCGGAGATCGAAAATATTATCTGTGCAGCCTGATCCTGATCGTTTATTCTATAATCCCGTTTTTGCTCAGTTACGAAAAAAGGAAACCCCAGGCAAGAGAGCTGGTAACGATCGCCGTGATGTGTGCCATTGCAGTGGCTTCCAGAGCTGCGTTTATCATGCTTCCGCATTTTAAGCCCATGCTGGGAATCATTATGATCACAGGAATGGCTTTTGGCGCAGAAGCGGGATTTCTGACAGGAGCTCTTGGAGCTTTTGTGAGCAATTTTATCTTCGGACAGGGACCCTGGACTCCGTGGCAGATGTTCTCCTATGGAATGATCGGATATCTGGCTGGAATTCTTTTTCAGAAAGGGATTCTCAAAGCCAGAAAGATTGATCTGTGTATCTACGGATTCCTGAGTGTGTTTCTGATCTTTGGAGGAATTATGAACCCGGCATCTATCCTGATGGCTTATGGACGGATCACTAAGAAAAGTCTGATCGCATTTTATATCTCGGGTGCACCGGTGGATCTGGTACAGGCAACTTCTACAGTGATTTTCCTGTGGATCTTAAGCAGACCTCTGCTGGAGAAACTGGAAAGAGTAAAAAGAAAATACGGGCTGCTGCAGCGGCCCGAAAATAAGGAGGAAAATGAAAATGACAAAGAATAAGTTGTTACAGGCTGTGAAAGGCCTGACTCTGGCAGCCGGAATGGCTGTTGGAATCTTTGCACTTGGACAGACAGATGTCCTGGCAGACACTCTGACTCTGACAGTGGAAAAGAATACTATCGGACAGGGTATGATCCTGGAACCTACACAGGTAGAATTTTCCAAAGGGGAAACCTGTGCAGATGTTTTGCTGCGTGGATTAAGCGAAAATGGGATCACACCCCTTTATGACACAAATTCAAGCTATGGTTTTTATCTCAGGGGAATTGCAAACTGTGACAGTGGCAGCCTGAATACACCGGAATGTATCAAGAGAGTTCTGGCGGAAACATCTACATGGACCCTATAAGCTGACAGGAAATAAATATTCTCCGGATCTGACAGAGTTTTCCTATTGTTCAGCTTCCGGCTGGACCTATACTCTTGATAATGTATTTATGGGGGTAGGCATGGGGGCAAGCCATCCTTCAGACGGAAGCGTACTTCGTGTCATGTTTGCCCTGTGTGGCGGTACGGATATCACCGGCTGTGATCCGTATAACAATAATAAACAGATTTTTGAAGCCGCAGATAAAAGCGAGCTGATCCGTATGATGGGAAAAGCCAATGCGGAGCGTTCCAGATGGTCACAGGCCAGCGGTTTCTCCGGAGCCTATGCTGAGGCAGACAGCGCACTGACTACTCTGGATGCTTCTGCAAACAGGGTTTATGAAGCAACCCAGCTGCTGAAGGCCGTTGAGGCCGGGCTTCCGGCATCACCAAAGCATATTACTTTGAATGCTTCTGAGCTTTCTCTTTCCAAAGGGGACAGCTATACCCTGACTTATACACTCCTTCCT
>OMDM01000869.1_pt1 | contig 11145 bp, 7 predicted proteins | sample 1673801 | NCBI WGS metagenome assembly OMDM01 (sample SAMEA103958127, study PRJEB25191) | human gut metagenome | biome: human-associated habitat [ENVO:00009003]; feature: intestine environment [ENVO:2100002]; material: feces | place: Germany | collected 2013/2015 | reverse complement strand
ATGCAATAAAAAAATGAAAGTATATAATTTAGAAAATATTAAATCTGCCACCGAACTGAAACATTGGACTGAAGTAATTAACATGAACGAACGTTCTATTATAGTGCTCGACACTTTTACCAGCATTGCCCAAAAGCTGCAAGCTGTTTCTATTTCTTTATTCCATCTCGATATCGAAAAGGTTATGAATCAATTGCAGGATTTCGAGAATGATTGTGGAAATTGGCTGGACAATCTTCTTTCCTCCGAAATGAAAGCAGAAGCTGCCAAAGAAATAAAAGTACACATCGATCAAATTTCCCGTTTATGTAATGAAAATCTGAACATCATTGACGATCATGAGATCATGGCTCACGGAGCAATGATATCCTCTCTTATTCTGTCACATTATTTAGAAGAATGTACAAAAAAGAACTTCATCTTGAACTCATGTCATTTCATGCGACTAGGGCTTGATCGAAAACCGGATATAAAGTATGTGAAAAAAAATGTAGAAGAACTGATGAAAGACTGTCCCGATGTCCCCATTCTTATTACCCAAAGCCGTTTGTGTAAAAATGTATATGATGAAGTGGATTTCTTCCCACAAATAGGAAATGAGTATTATGCCACTGTTATCGGGGCTGTATTCCATGCGGATGAAATTATAACATCCTTACATTCTGATGAAATTTGTTTCCAAGGTATGGAACATACTCGGACTCTTACATACGGTGAAGCCGAGAATTTTATTGATAGCGGCATTGCATTGCTTCATCCGGAATGTATTCCGCTGGCGCGCACCGCCGGTATGGCTATTGTATTGATAAAAACACCGAAAGATACATTACGAATATCATCAGAAAAAACAGGAACAAAAGTAAAAGCTGCTGTTTCACGCAGAGGTGTGGTCTTTGTCAAACTTCGTTCGTTGGGGATTCTTACTTCTTATCTATTTATTGGAAAAGTATTTGATGTGTTCGAGAAATATAAGGTTCCTGTCTATTTAGCGACTTCTTCTAATGTGAGTGTTTCATTGGCTGTGAAATGTAGCAACGACACATTACGCCTGATATATCGTGAATTACATAAGTATGCGGAAATAGGAATGGAAACAGAAATGTCTGTGGTCAGCGTTATTGGCGATCTAAATTGGGAAAAGCATACAGGGTTGGAAGCCAGAATTATAGAAACGCTGAAAGAGATGCCGGTATGTATGATTTCATATGGCAGCAGCAATAATGACGTGGCATTCGTCATTAAGAATACAGACAAAAAAAGGGCTTTACAAGCCCTAAATGATAAGTTATTCCAACCGGAATATGCAGAACGGAACTAAAAGAAATGGTTCCGTATCTCCTTCGCGATGTAACGGCCCATCAGCTCCTGCCCCGGTTTGTCGGGATGCAACCCGTCGCGCAGATAGCGCCCGCTACCGGAAGGCTGCTCAAACTTTTCGGTGATACCACAGTTGGAGTAACAGTCTATCAGCTGCACGGAAAGCGCCCGGCACAACTCACGCAAGATGGCAATCTTCTGCAGATTCAGTGCATTGTGTTCGGGGTTGCCGGTCTGAATCGGCGTGCACACGAATACGCGGCATTGGGGATAATGCTCCAGAATGGTCTGAATGGACCAACGGGCACCGCCCGCCATGGTGTTGACATCTACTTCATCGAGCGTCTTCCCTTTAAGGGCCTCTTCGGCACTACCCAAGTTACGGTCATTCGTTCCCATAGAGAACACAAAGACATCGGGCGCAGGGTAAGCGCCACTTTCCACTTCGGCTATGAACTTCTGGATATGCACCTTTGACACGTTGTTGTGCCGCATCTGTAACTCATGCTTATCCTCCGTAACCTGCCAACCGCCGGAGATGCCGGCAAAAGCTTCGCTGCCATAATCCTGAGTATCGGGATGGCATGCCCATGTGGCAGAACCGACCGCCACGTTGTGATGTGTAGCGAATCCGAGTTTATCCACTACAGTCTTAGACCATTGTTCGCCTGCGGTAATGCTGTTTCCATCGCACCCGAAGTTCAGCTTGCTGAAGTCCGGATAAAGAGATTGCGCATGCAGCGCAATCCCCATCCAGACAAGAATCCCCAAAACCATCAATCTATTCATCTTCTTATGATAGAAAACCTATGAAAAACGTTCAATAATTTCCATGCACATACGTCCGTTGTGATACGGACATTTCCAGAATCCCGCCTTGTCATCATCGGTGTTCACCGTGCCGTCGGCACGCACGCTCCAATGCCATTCTCCGTACTTGTAGTCTACCAGATGCTGCTTGATGAAGTCCCAACATCGGAGAGCCTTCTGCATGGCCACTTCGTCATCAAAGTGCTGGTAGAGGTTGGCATGTCCCACTACGTTCTCGGCCTGCACCCACCAGTGGCGGTCAGTATCGGTCTTTCCTTTATCCAGAAAAGTCTCGTATATCATGCTGCCGTCGGGCGTCAATCCTTCATCGGCAGCGGCAGCGATGTATTCTACAAGTGGTTCCACTTTCTCCAGGAGGTCCTTATCGCCCAGAACAAGGGCAGCCTCGTGTATCAACCAGGAGGCTTCGATGTCGTGCCCATAGGAGACAATGCGGTATTTACTAACCCAATCATCATTGAAGAACAATTCCAGATGACCGGTCTTGATATTCAGAATCCGTTCCGTGAAAAGGCCTATCAAATTGCGCAGTTGCCTCTCCAGACGGGTATCCTTCCACACGCGGAAAAGATTGGTATAAGGTTCCAGAATATGCAGATGGGTATTCATCGTCTTGCGCTCGTTCTCATCCTTGGCGCTGAGGCGCATGTCGGCTATTTCTCCCCATTCGCGGGTCAAGGCTTCGCAATAACCGTTTTTCACGGGGTCGAAGCTATGCTCTTCGATGGTCTCGAACAAGCGGATGGCATATGCCAGCGCTTCATCATCGCCCGTGGCACGAGCATATTCACTCAGCCCGTAGATGGCGAACCCCAAAGCATAAATCTGCTTCTTGGTATCGAGCGGATTGCCTTTATAGTCGAGAGACCAGTAAACTCCACCAAATTCATTGTCATAGAAACGGTCGATAAGAGTACGTTTGGCACGCGTAGCCGTTTCCAGATACTCCGGCCTCTTCAGCAAGCGGTATGCAGCCGAGAAGGTCCACAAGATGCGGGCGTTCAGGATTGCCCCCTTTTCTGCTTCGGGCTTCACCTCCTCCCGGCCCGTGATACGGCCGTAGAAACCGCCGTTCACTTCATCCGTCATTCTATTTATCCAGAAGGGGAGGATATTGGAAACCAGCTCCTCCTCCATCTCCTGTTTCATCTTCTTGATATCCACAAGTTTTTGAGTTATGAGTTATAAGTTATGAGTTATTCTGCTAAAGGTTCTCACGGCGCTCTTTCAGGTCTGCATTGATGGCTGCCATACGCGTCTTATTCAATGGATAGATGAATACGACAACGATGGAAAGTGCGGCTATCGCAGCAGGAATAAAGCTCATCAGATACTTCAAGCCATCCAGCGCCTCGGGAGTCTGCACGGCATTCTCTGCGGTATTGTAACCGAAGAATGCCAACAGTGCCATTACTGCCCAGCCTGCAAATGCACCGCCAAACTTCTGCGCCATAGAACCGGAAGAGAATATCAGCCCTGTAGAGGATGTGCCATCCTTTTGCTCGGCATAGTCCGCCACATCCGCATACATGCTCCAAATCAACGGAGATACGATACCGGTGCAGATGGAGATAAGCACCTGGAAAATCATCATCAGCCACCATCCCAGCCCGTCATTCGGCACAAAGAAGAAGAGCACGCTGAGCACTACCAGGCACACGAGCGAAATGATATAAGTGGACTTCTTTCCAAACTTCATGGACAGAGGCACAGCCAGCGCCACACCAATCATATTACACACTTCACCCACCATCAGGAACAAGCCGGCATACAATACCAGATTGAACACCCCGAAATCGAGGAATGCATTGGCACTGATATAGTCCTTGAAGAAGTAGGCGGCAGTAGCTCCGCGTACCGTATTGAAGAAATTCGACAACAACGCCGCACCATTCAATATCCACCAAGGCGAATTGCGCACCAGTGACTTCACATCCTTACCGATGGATTCGGACGCCACACTCTTGACATGCTCGCGCGTCATGCTAAAGCAAAACAGAAAACCCAAAAAGCAGAGCGTGGCAATGCATACCATGGCATATTGCCAACTGGAAGCATTGCTATAGTCCATTGATTTAAACCAATTACACAATGGCTCCCATGCTCCCAAAGCGATAAAACTACCTCCGTATGCAAAAAACATACGGTAAGAAGAGAAAACCGTTTTTGTGTTCGAATCATCAGTCATTACTCCCAACATAGCCCCGTATGGTACATTGATTGCCGTATATACCGTCATCATCAAGATGTAAGTGACATAAGCCCATACCAGCTTACCCGTTGTCCCCATGTCGGGCGTTGTAAAAAGTAAAATCCCGGCAATGGCAAAAGGAGCTGCAATCCACAACAAATAAGGACGGTATTTACCCCAACGCGTATGAGTACGGTCTGCAATGACTCCCATCATCGGATCGGACACTGCATCCCAAATACGTGTCACCAGCATCAGCAATCCTGCATCAGCCAAGCTCAAGCCAAAAATATTCGAATAGAAGAACGGTAAGTAATAGGAGAATATTTTCCAGAACATAGAGGAAGACATATCCCCGAAACCATAACCGATTTTCTCTTTTAGTGTTGCCATAGTATGTTGTATTTTTATTATTTCATTATCTGCAAATTCTTGTCTATCAGCTTCTTCAACGTTTCTACCGAAGCTGATGAAGACAAGCCGTCAGCAGGCGTATTCATGCAATAGTCCACCAGCTTATCAATGGTAGAGGTAGCCACATGCATCCGCGTGTCGGAAGAAGCGTAGTAGATGAATACTGTTCCGTCTTCGTCGGCAATCCAGCCGTTGGTGAAAAGTACATTGCTTACGTCACCTATACGCTCCTCACCCTCGGGTACCATAAAGGCCCCACCGGGAGTGGCAATCAGTTTCGTCGGGTCTTCCAGGGAAGTCATGTACATATAGAGCACATAACGCAATCCGGCGGCACAACCGCGGACACCATGAGCCAGATGCAACCATCCTTTCGGAGTCTTGATGGGATGCGGACCTTCACCATTCTTCACCTCCTTGATGGTGTGATAGTAGCGCTGGTCGATAATCTTCTCTTCCTTCACCTCAGCATGGGTTATGTCGTCCACCAGCGCCCAGCCGATACCACCACCGCTGCCGGCATCAATAAAGCCATCCTGCGGACGGGTATAGAGGGCATATTTGCCATCTACAAACTCCGGGTGCAGCACTACGTTGCGTTGCTGGCTCTTGGTCTTCAGGTCGGGCAGGCGTTCCCAGTTCTTTAAATCCTTGGTGCGGGCAATGGCAGCTGTAGCCGTAGCCGAGGACAAATCACCGGCAGGCGCATTGTCGTCGTGGCGTTCGGCGCAGAAGATACCGTAAATCCAGCCGTCCTCATGAGCCGTGAGGCGCATGTCGTATACATTCGTTGCCGGAATCGCGTCTTCGGGCATGGTGATGGGATAATCCCAGAACCGGAAATTATCAATGCCGTTGGGACTCTCGGCTACGGCAAAGAACGACTTACGGTCAGCGCCCTCTACACGTACCACCATCAGATACTTGCCATTCCACTTAATGGCCCCCGAATTCATGGTCGCATTCATACCGATACGTTCCATCAGGTACGGGTTGGACTTCTCATCCAAATCATACCGCCAGAATACAGGTGTATGAGCAGCCGTCACTACCGGATATTTATAGCGGGTGAATATGCCATTGCCGTCTTCCACGGCCACATTCTTTCTCGTAATCAACTCTTCGTGTCTCTGAAAGAGCCTCTCTACCTTTTCTTTAAAAGCTTCCATGTCTGTTATATTGATTGTTTGTTTATTGATACAGATTTACATCAGCTGCAAACAGCGTCTTGGGATTGTTATAGAACTCCACAAAATCCTCCGCAGATGTCTGTCCCGGATAGGGGGCATAGTAATGGGTCACCTTTTCACGGGCATTGCGCCACACCAGCACATAGGCAAGCGGATATTTCTCCAACGCAGGCAGCAGAGTACCAGTCCACCATTTGGCATCGGGAATTCCTTCGTAACCGGTTTCGGTCACAGCAATCACCTTATTGTGTGCTTTCCCTATACTGTCGATAATGGAAAGTGCCCTATCCATCCCGGCAAGATAGGCATCCCGATCGAACTGATAGGTATCGAAACCGATAACGTCTATCAACTCATCGCCCGGATACTTCTTCAAATATTCCGTCGTGTCCTTGGGTTCCGTGCCCGGAGAGTAAGCATAAAGTGCATTGTCCACTCCTTTGGCCTGCAGAGTATCCACTGTCATGTGCCACAATGCCTTATACTCCTCAGGGGTACACAGCTTCTCACCCCACCAGAACCAGCTGCCGCTGTGTTCGTGCCAGGGACGGAAAAGTACGGGTATCTTCACGCCGTCCGCCGTCTTCAACGAATGAAGGAAATCGGCCACTCCTCCCAACCAGCCGGCAAACTTCTGATGATTCTCGCCACCGGGCAGGATGGACTTCACCACCGTCGTATCCGATACATCCCAGGCATCACCGCCCGTCTTGGGATTGCGCGCATGCCAACTGAGCGAAACCATGCCGCCCCGCTGATACTGATTGATTATCTCTTTCCTGATTTTATCGAAGGGAACCTTATCCAGATTGGCGGCATTCCCAAGTTCCAGCTCTCCCAAATCAAAGCTGATAACAGTCGGATAGTCGCCACACACGCTTTTCACATCCGAACGGCCTTCCTCACCTTCCCAGCCGATACCATATACCGTATCGTCATGATGGCCGAGCATGATACCTTTGGAAGGGATTTTTTTCAAGTTAGCCAGTAAGTTCTCCGTTTCCTGCGTACGCGCAGCAGCCGTCTCTTCATTCACACTCTGTTCTTTCTTGGAAGAACCGCAGGCGGTCAACAGACTTGCCGCCAGAATCATCATAGCAAATTTTACTTTTCTCATATCCATGTTTTTCAATCTGGTATTGTTATTGGTAACACTAATTCCTGGCACAAAGATAGCGGATTGCACCAAGAGAAAATGATACAATTTTATCCCTTTACTGTATTAAAAAGCAGAATATAAAAAACGTATCATCTAACTTTCACCGGAACGCGCTTCCGCGAGACAATTCCCCGTTCCACTTTCCGGCGTTCCAGCTTCACCGGTTCGCTTGTAAAATCGGGAACATTGTACGAGTAGACCAGACGGTCGTAATACTCCCAAGGATTTTCCTGAGGAAGCAGGAAAGGCTTGCCCACCACCTTCTCATCCATACTTGCCAGATACAGACGGGTATAAAGCCCATCTCCCCTGCGGCTACTGAACACAAACCATCGGGAGTTGCTGCTCCAATTATGGAAACTTTCCGTATCATCGCTGTTCACCTCCTTTATGGGACGCATACCGCCATCCTTCAAATCCAACAGCCATAAATCGGCTTCTTTATGCCAAATTGAGAAATTCCCGTAATCCGACAAAGTAAACATGATATACTCGCCGTCGTACGAGGGCCTCGGGAAGGAGATGCTTTTCTTCATAGCTGCCGCATTGACCAGCGTATCTATCTTTTCGCCAAATGTCCCGTCTTCCGGATTGAAATCTATACTACACAAGCTATAACGTATTTCCTTATATTCCGCCGGTATCGGCTTGGCCTCCGCAGCACAGAAATACAGTTTGCGTCCGTCCGGTGAAAATACTGGAAAGGTTTCGAAGACTTCCTTCTTCTGAAGCAAGGGAGAGAGCAGTAATTCATGTGTCTCGGGATGATAGACCAGTACATCCGATTCCAAGTCGAGCACTTCCACACGCTCATCCTTCACCGCATGGAAAGACTGGCGCGTATTGTTGACGGAATAGGCAATGTATTTTCCGCTTGGATGCCAATAGGGGTATACACCCGCCGAGAGCGTGGAATCCGTTTTCGTATCCAGCATTTCGCGCTTCCCGTCTATCTGCATCAAGGTCCCTCCGTTCTTTCCACGGATATGCAGGCTCAGATGGTCCGGATTTGTTTTGTTGAAAGCATGACAATTCAGGCACATGCCCGGCACCATGGTATTCTCCAGCAAGAGACGCTCCTCGAACGAAGCAAGGTCACGCTCATAAATGCCCATCTTGCTATAAACTTCATATCCGGGAGCCAGCTTGCGGTATACCACCCCATAATCTATAGGATACGGACTGACATACATGGGAAAAGAGCGGTACTGTTTCCACTCGCCGTCTTTCCGGATACATACCGTAAACAGAAGGCTATCACCCTTGTTCTCCTCCAAAAGCTCTTGCCATGCATCTTGCGGAAATGATACTATTTTATCATTTACGTGCATCTCTCCGGACTTTCCTCCGGTCACGGTCACATCCACACGTTCGTACGCTCCACCAATACAATTGAAATTCATAGGAGCAATGGTTGCAGGAATAGTCACACCGATATAGTCGGGATAGATATCCGGCCATTCATCCACCCTTTCCGGGGAAGTCACCGGATTGCCGCAAGCGACAAACCACCATGCAGCCATTATGCAAACAGCTATATTCTTCATCTTTTTCATTTTACTTTCTTAGTAGCAAATAATTCCAGTATGTACTGCCGAAACGCGCCTCCAACATCTGCCGGGCATTCTGCTGCGAGGTATATATCCGCGCAAATTCCGTTACATCCCGCACCACTTGGGGCGAAATGCTCCACGGCATACCCTGGAAGTTCTTGTGCGTCTGTGTCCATACATATATCAACGCCTCTTGATAGCTGCGGGGAATATGGTCGTAGCCGGCATGCTTACCCAGCGGATAGTACTTCATGAAACGTTCCAAATCACGTTGCTGCAGGACATAGGCCAGCATATACTCAAATGCCATCCGGTTCCGGTGGTTGTGCTGGTAAAGCAGCCCCAGCATGATGTCCGTTTCCTGGCTGCTGAACAAGAAGTCTTCCGTATAGCGTATCTGCCTTAACCAACCCCACTCCTTGTGGGCATTGATTTTTTCCTCATTATACAGATAGGTCATGGCATCCTCTGCCCAATCCCTGTAGAAGATTGTCTTCCTCAACAAACGCAGGTACTTGGCTGCCACTTCGTATTGCCCGTTTATCAGGTTCGTCTCTGCCAGACGCTTGAAGCAACGGCCACTCTTGTTGAAGTTAGGTATGGCCTCCATCGCCTCAAAAGTGAAACGCTGTGCCGTATTGACCATACCCAAATGATAGTATGCCTCACTGGTGGGCAACGGAGAAGTAAAATCACGCTGAAACTCCGGCAGCAGCCCTTCCGTCCCGTTCTGGTAAAACTCGAACATACGGTCGCCCATCTGTCCCGTCTTTCCCAAAGCAAGATTCAGGCAGGTCACGCCGAAAGGTGAAACCGGTGACTTCTCTTCTGCCTTTTCTATAATCTCCTGCCATTGTTTATTACGTACCAGCTGGTCATACTCCATCGCTTCCTCTTTATCCATATCGCAACCGGCCGCCACGTAGTAATAGCCGAACAATGTTACCGCCACCACTTGCAGAACTCCATAAAATACCGGCTTCTTCTTCAAAGCGGGCAAAGCGGACAGCAGGAAGGGGAGAACAACCAGTAATACGGCAAGCCCTATCTCTATCCAGGGAATCACTGCCGGGAAACGGTAATATCCTATACCACCCATCAGACGGTAAATGGGGAATTGTACCCACATGCTTGCCAATAGCGGACAACCGATACCCCACAATCCTACACCCCAGAACACTCCGACACCACCCCAGAAATTCTTACCTTTAAGATTCAACCGGAACTCGCGTACAATCACCCAGCCCATAAAGATGAAGTGTGCCGCACCCGCTGTCCAGTAAAGCAGCGGAAGGACTATCAGAATGTATGCCACACGCTGCCACTTCCCTTTCAAATCTGCATACCAGCAGGATGCAGACAATGCTAACAGCAGAGCCACCGCCAATGACAGCATCGCATTTTCATCACCCATGAAATGCCACAAGACAATGATGGGCAGAAAACTCAGCGGATAATACACATCAGCCGCACCCTGCTCCTTCGCCAGTTTCCAAACCAACCGTTGCAACAACACGTACAAAAAAGCCAGAATACAAGCTCCCGCCCACACGTGATAATAGAACTGCGTCAGATACTCTGCGATATAATCGGCCAACCCACCGGGAACCACTATCCGTTCCCACCAGTAGTCGGCATCGAACAAGAAAAGCTGGAACTGCTCCTGATAGGAAATATGGGCCGGATATACGCTTCCCCAAAAGAGAAGCACCGCTACGCCAAAAAGTATCGACAACCCTATCTTCCAAGTCTTTTTCAGAAATAAGAACATTTACTATTTACAATTTGGTACTCTCTGTATGTCTTGTCATTTGAATTCCTCAGCCTTCAGTTGCCGGTTTATCCGCTTGATGGAAGAAGCATCAAAAGGAACGGGAGTAGCCGACAAATCGGGGATATTGTAGGATTTCAATGTCAAATCGTCTTTTTCAGGGTCCGACTGGGGTAGCACAAAAGGCTTATGCGCCTTCCCTTCAGCATCCAGATAGGCAAAATAAACCCGCCCGTACTGCCCGTCACCCCGCTTGCTGGCAAAGGCAAACCAACGGCTGCCTGACGACCAACTGTGATAAGTGTCCGAGCGATCCGAGTTTGCAACACTGCACTCATGGATGGTCTCTGTAGACAGATTCAGTATGTATAGGTCTGTTTCCCGATGCCAGATGGGGAAGGTTCCATAGTCGGCTATGGTGAACAGCAGGTATTTACCATCGGGAGACGCTTTGGGAAAACAGACGGAGCCTTGTTGTTCGCGTGCATTCCATAAGGTGTCTGCCTGTTTCCCCCAAGAACCGTTTTCCTGATCAAAACCGATGCGGCAAAGCGAATAGCGTAACTGGCAGATACTGTCCGGCAACGTGGTTTGTGGAGCCGAGCAATAATAAATATGTTTTCCGTCTGCCGAGAAAGTAGGGAAAGTTTCCAATACTTTTTTATCCCGGGTAAGCGGAGAAAGAATCATCCGATTCTGTTCAAAGTCGGCAATTGCCA
>OMDM01000866.1_pt1 | contig 11169 bp, 9 predicted proteins | sample 1673801 | NCBI WGS metagenome assembly OMDM01 (sample SAMEA103958127, study PRJEB25191) | human gut metagenome | biome: human-associated habitat [ENVO:00009003]; feature: intestine environment [ENVO:2100002]; material: feces | place: Germany | collected 2013/2015 | reverse complement strand
CTTTTTAAGTCAGCCGTGTTCCGAGCAGTTTATGCGGCTGCTTTTTGTGTGGAGCCTTCACAGGGAATAACGCACCCTGCATAACCTAATTTAGTAATTGAATATCGAAAACCTTAGCGAAGGAGGTGCCCAATGCCACAAGTACCAATTTGGGGTTGTGTTCTGATCGTACTGGCAGTCGCCGCTTTGTGCGGCGCTCTCGCTTTCTTTGCGGGTGTGAATCATCGAAAAAGAGAAGCGGAAGCTGCCATCGGTTCGGCAGAAGACGAAGCCAAGCGGATCATCAGCAACGCAATCAAAACGGCTGCCGCAAAGAAAAAGGAAGCCGTGCTCGAGGGCAAGGACGAAATTCATCGTCTGCGCAACGAGTCCGAACGCGAGATGAATGACCGCAGAAAAGAAATTCAGCGTCAGGAGCGCCGCGTTTCCCAGAAGGAAGAATCTTTGGATAAAAAGATGGAAAATCTGGAATCCAAAGAAAACGCGGTCGAAAATAAGATGCGCAAGGCGGAGGAACGCCTGAAAGAGGCAGAATCCGTTAAGAAAAGTCAGATCGACATGTTGGAGAGGATCTCTTCCTTTACTGTGGACCAGGCAAAAGAGTATTTGCTCAAGTTACTTGAGGATGATCTTGTGCATGAAAAGGCCATTAAAGTAATGGAGTATGAACAGCAGACGAAGGAAGAATGCGACAAGCTGGCAAGAGAGATCATTTCGGTCGCCATTCAGCGCTGCGCGGCGGATCACGTATCCGAAGCCGCCATCAGCGTCGTTCCGCTGCCCAACGATGAAATGAAGGGCAGAATCATCGGCCGCGAAGGCCGTAACATCCGCGCCATTGAACAGCTTACCGGCGTGGATCTCATCATCGATGACACACCTGAAGCCATTACGCTTTCGAGCTTTGAGCCCGTAAGACGTGAAGTGGCAAGAATCGCCCTTGAAAAGCTGATCTCGGATGGCAGAATCCACCCGACCAGAATTGAGGAGACGATTGAGAAAGCCCGCCGCGAAGTGGATGCAACCATTAAAGCCGAGGGCGAACGCGCCGTGCTTGCTGCCGGCGTAAACGGCATTCACCATGAGCTTGTTAAGCTGCTTGGTCGGCTGCGTTACCGCACCAGCTATGGACAGAATGTCCTCAACCACTCTCTGGAAGTTTCTTACCTTGCCGGTATGATGGCTTCCGAACTGGGTCTTGACCCCACCATTGCAAGAAGAGCAGGTTTGCTGCATGATATCGGCAAAGCGCTCGACCACGAGATTGAAGGCTCCCATGTGGAGATCGGCGTGGATGTTGCAAGAAAGTACAAGGAAAGCGAAGCCGTTATCCACGCAATTGCCGCACACCACGGCGACATTGAAGCGAAAACGGTCATTGCCTGCCTGGTGCAGGCAGCCGATGCCATCTCGGCAGCACGCCCCGGCGCGCGCCGCGAGAACATCGAAAACTATATCAAACGTCTCGAAAAGCTCGAGGCCGTGGCTGCATCGTTTGACGGTGTGGATCGCTGCTACGCCATTCAGGCCGGCCGCGAGATCCGCGTCATGGTAAAGCCCGAAGTGATCAACGATGAGAAAATGACGCTGCTCGCCCGCGACATCTGCAAGAAGATTGAGGAAGACCTCGAATATCCGGGTCAGATTAAGGTCAACATGATCCGTGAAAGCAGAGCGGTCGATTTCGCGAAATAACATAGTTCGTCACAACGCTCAACCGAATCACAAGCAAAGCCCTCCGGGAGGAATCTCGGAGGGCTTTTGTTATGTAAAACCGCGCGCCGGTGGGTTCTCCCCCCGCCTTGGCACGCGATTTTGCTGTAAAAAAAGCAACACCTCTTACCCTGCCGACAAGATCAAGCATAAATGCTCGGATTTCCAGTACTACGGTCAAAAGGTGTTGCTTTGCAAAATACAATTTTAATTATGTACTGAAATTTGTGTTAGCTTTGACAAATGGAGTGCGCAAAATATGTGTAAAAAATTCACATTTTGTCGATTAAGACGCATTGTCCATCTGCAAACACAGTTTATCGGAAATCATGGCGATGAACTCGCTGTTCGTGGGCTTGCCCCGCGTATTGTGAATGGTATAACCGAAATACGAATTCAACACATCCACATCACCGCGATCCCAAGCGACTTCGATCGCATGGCGAATGGCGCGTTCCACACGAGAGCTCGTGGTCTCGTACTGCTTTGCCACACTCGGATATAGCTGTTTTGTCACCGCATTGATAATCTCCGGGTCTTCGATGGCCATGATGATGGAATCCCGAAGATAGTGGTATCCCTTAATGTGGGCCGGCACGCCAATCTGATGCAGGATCTCCGTGACCTGAATGCGCAGGTCGCTGCGGCTGGTGCCGTTTGACGGATGCTGTGCCGCACCGGCCAACGTAAAGATACGGTCGATGATCTCGGTTTTGCTGAACGGCTGGATGGCGTAATAATCTGCGCCGGCCTCCATGATCTGCCGCTCCAAAGTGTTTGAGGAATACGCTGCCGTGATGATGAACACCGGCTTTGGCAGTCCCTCGGCCTTCACTGCGTGCATAACGCCCAGCGCATCCACGCCCGCCATAAAGAGATCCATTACAACCACATCCGGTTTTTCATCCCGTATTTTGGTCAGTAGCGCTGTTCCGTTCCTGTTTACGGTCACAACCTGTGCACCCCGCGAAGCCAATGCGTCGGTGTTTTCACGGCTCCATTCGCCGTCATCCGCACAAATGATGACCTTTATTTGCTTTTCCATGGCTTACCTCCTGCGTGATTTAAATTGTGAACAAATTTTACCATATCATACACGCTATTTCAAGAGGGTAAATGAAATTTCTTTAATTTATTTGTCTTCTAACAAAAATATGAATCTTGATTTTGTTAGCTTTCATCACGCTTTCGGTTGATACACTTCTAATTTCGACAAAAATCAGCAGATAATCTAATATTTTTATTACAGTCAATATCTCGGCGAGTTTCTTACCAAAAAGATGTATGAAACAGAACGAAAACCGATTCTGTAAGATTGTGTCATACCTTCTGTGAGAAACATGGCAATACGGCGCGAAAAAGGGACGCGTGCGCCGCAGCCCACCGTCCCCCTCGTCTTAATTTTCGTTCAGGTTTTCGAGCATCGTTTCGGCAAAAATGCCATAGCCGCGTGTAGCATCATCTACGAAAACGTGCGTCACCGCACCGACCAGCTTACCGTCCTGCAAAATGGGGCAACCGCTCATGCCCTGCACAATGCCGCCGGTACGTGCAAGCAGCTCCGGGTCGGTCACGTGCAGCACAAGGGTACGTGTTTCCTGCTTGCCGTTTGTGCTGACGCGCTCAAGCTCCGCATCAAACAGCCGCATACCCTCATCGTCGATCGTAGCGGCGATCTGTACGGCACCTGTATGCACATTTCCGCGCGGCAGCACCTCTATGGTCTCGCCCTCGTGCGGTTCGGAGAGTTTGCCGTAAAGCCCAAGCTCCGTGTTCTGCGTCAGCGTGCCAAGGCTCTTGCCGCCCGTAAAATACCCGCGCAGGCGGCCCGGCCGACCGCTGCTGCCGCGCTCGATGCCGCAGACGGAAACGGCAGCCGGCTCGCCGCTGCGGATCTCCAAAACATTGCGCGTGTCGGCATCGCAGATGCCGTGGCCGAGCGCGCCGAACGCTTTGCCGTCTTCGGTGTAAAACGTCACGGTGCCGATGCCCGCAGCGCTGTCCCGCACCCACATGCCCGCTTTGTACGAGCCCTCGCACAAAACGGAAGTAACCTGCGTCGTGAACGTTTCCGTGCCGCGCCGCAGCGTGAGCGTGTTCGTTTCGTTTTCGGAAAGCACAGCGGAAAGCGCCGCGTTCGTCTCTACGTTATTGCCGTTTACGGAAAGGATATAATCGCCGGGCTGAATGCCGGCTTCGCGTGCAGGGCATTTTAAGCCACCGTCTGCATAAATTTCCGAAAGTGCGGCAACAATAACGCCGTCCGAAAAAAGTTTTATACCGAAAACATCGCCGCCAAGCTGCACGGTGCGCACCGTTTCTGTCTTTGCCGTGATATGGGAAGCGGAAACGGCGTGCGCCGCTGCGTTTTCCGGCAGCGGCAGGCCGATGAGCCCGCACACGGAAAGCAACAGTAAGGCCGCCGTGCCCACGCTTGCCGCAAATGTGCGGATGCCCTCAAAAAGCGAGATGTCGCGTCGTTTTGGGGCATGCGGTTGCGGTTCATTTCCAAAATTCAAGTCTTCTCATCTCCTTGCAGAAAAATTCAGAAAGCTCAAACGAGCCTTCTGTTTTTACTTTTCCACGCGGAGAGAAAAGTATTTGCGGCAATTAAAAACACCTTTGCACAACGAAGGAAATCGTTACGCAAAGGCGATCGTTTTTGGTCTGCCGCACTGCCGGGCTCGCAGCACCCGGCAGAGGACAGTGGGGTAAAAAATAGGGGTAATATCGGAAGAAACGAACTGTTTCCGATTTTCGGCTCCGCGTAAACGCTGTGGGGAAGCAGCGCCCGGCTATCAACCCGGTGCGGAACGTTTTAAAGAAATGAAGGAAGTAAAAAATGAAGAAGTTTGTAACTCATTCGGCTCTCTCTTGTTCCTCCTGAGTACATTACGTAGTATAGAGGAAGAATATGAAAACGAAATTGATATTTCGTGAAAAAAGGAGGAAGTTTTTTTGAAAAACATGTGAACAAAAAAGGCCGCATACTCCACAAATTTTGATTGACTTTCGGCGGAAAAGCTGTTATACTTTGGATAGTGTAATAAACAATGTCAATGTCTCACAGGTTTTCTTTGTAAGTCATTCTTTGGGTGGTTTACAGGACCTGTGTTTTTTTGTATGGCGTTTACGAACACAATCTTTATTTTTATATGGAGGTACCACAATGAACAACGGTACAGTCAAATGGTTTAACGCAGAAAAGGGCTACGGCTTCATCTCCAACGATGAGGGCGGCGAGGACGTATTCGTACATTTCTCCGCAATTCAGGGCGACGGCTTCAAGACGCTGAACGAAGGCCAGAAGGTCACCTTTGAGACCGAGACCGACCCGAAGAACGGCAAGCTCCGCGCAGCAAATGTCGTAAAGCTCTAATTGTAAATTAGAACAGCGAGATAAAAGGCACCTGTGATTGATTTCACCGGTGCTTTTTTCTTTTGCATAAGCTTCGCTTTTCGGCGCACAATACTGTGGGAAGGAAGGGATGCCAAATGCAAAAGAAAAACGAAAAGAAGTTCACCCACGGCAAGCATGTGACGATTTACCCCGATACGCCGGAGAGCGTCGCAAGTGCCACGGAGTGCACCGGCCTTATGCCCACGCCGCCGCAAAACGACGCGGAGTTTACGTCGTACCAAGACCTGCACAGCATGGAGATCCCCAAAAAGCTCCCCGGCAAGCGGAACTTCGAGCTTGGCGTGTACGACGATAAGCCGGAAGATATTCAGTTATAAAAAGTCAGCCTCATCGGTCGGATTCGGCGCGATGAGGCTGGTTACTTTTTAGCTTTATATTCGCTTGTTTTACTCTTCCAGCTGTGCGGTATAAAGCTGGTAGTAGTGGCCCTTCTGTTCCATGAGCTCGTCGTGGCTGCCGCTTTCGGCAATGCCCTTATTCGAGATGTACAGGATGCGGTCACAATTTTTGATGGTGGACAGGCGGTGCGCGATGATGAAGCTTGTTCTGCCCTTTAAAAGCGCCTGCAGGCCTTCCTGCAAAAGGCGCTCGGTCTTCGCATCAATGGAGGACGTGGCTTCGTCCAGCACGAGAATCTTCGGGTCGGAAAGCAGCGTTCTTGCAAACGCAATAAGCTGCTTTTGGCCCTGCGAGAGGCGCGAGCCGCGCTCGTTTACCTGCGTATAGTAGCCATCCGGCATTTCGCTGATGAACTCATGCGCACGCACAGTCTTTGCAGCGGCGATGATCTCCTCATCCGTGGCGTCCAAGCGACCGTAGCGGATGTTATCCATGATGGTGCCGGAGAAAATGAAGCTGTCCTGCAGCATGATGCCCATTTGCGCGCGCAGCGAATGCAGCGTTACCTTGGAGATGTCGTGCCCGTCGACGAGCACCCGGCCGGAATTGATGTTGTAGAAACGCGAGATGAGGTTGACGACCGTCGTTTTGCCGGCACCCGTGGGACCGACAAGCGCGATGGACTCTCCCGCTTTCACATCGAGATTGAAGTGCTCCAGAACGTTGATGGAGCCGTCGTAGGAGAATGTCACGTCGTCGAACGTCACGTCGCCCTTAATCGGCGGCAGCTCCGTTGCGTCCGGCGCGTCATCGACAAGCACGGGCTCATCGATCATCTCGAAGATACGCTCCAGATACGCCACAGCGTTGATGAACGTATTGTAGAGGTTGGAAAGCTGCAAAATCGGCTGCCAGAAGCGCCACGCATACGCGGAAATGGCGATGAGCGTACCGATTTGCACGGCGGGACCCAAAAGCGAGAAGCCCACAAGGTACATAGCGCCAACGACCCATGTGGAGATGTTGTTGACGGAAAACCACACGAGGTTCGAGGTGTACTGCGCCTTCATCCAGCTTTTGTACATTTTGGTGTTAAGCTTGTTGTAGATCTTCGCATTTTCCTCTTCACGCGTGAACGCCTGCGTGATCTTCATACCGTCAAGGCTCTCGTGCAGGTAGGCGTTGAGGTTGGAGCTCTTATTGGAGACATCCTGCCAAGCGCGGCGCTGTGCGGGCTTGATGACGAGCACGATGATGAGGAACAGCGGGATGCCCGCCATGACGACGAGCGAGAGCCTGACATCACACATGAACATAAACACGGCGATGAGAATGAGGTTGAAAATTTCGAGAATGAAATTGATGATGCCGTTGGAGAGCGCATCGGAAACAGAGTTCACGTAGTTGATGACACGCGTCAGAATTTTGCCGTGCGGGCGGTCGTCGTAGAACTGGAACGAAAGCCGCTGCAAATGCTCAAAGAGATCCTTTCGGATGTCGTAGATGATGGCCTGCCCCACCACCGTCATGTAGCGCGAGCGCTTGACGGAAAAGAAAATGGAAAGCAGAATGGATAAGAGCATGATGCCTGCCAGAATGAACAGCATTTTATAATCGCGGTTCGGCACGGCGACGTTCAGGGCGGTCTCGATGAGCTTAGGGCCTACGAGCGCACACGCGGCGGAAATGGCGGAGAAAACGAGCGATAAGATCATTTTCTGTTTGTGCCGCTTGATATACACGCCTGCACGCAGCAAGTGTTTGATATTAAATGGGGTTTCCAGCGTTTCGTCAACGTCAAAACGGTTTCTTGCCATTACGCAGCACCCCCTTTCTTTTCACCGGCAATGCCGTTTTGCAGCTCATAAACCTCGCGGTAATAGCCCGGGCGGGAAATGAGCTCCTCGTGCGTGCCGACATCCACAACGCGGCCCTTATCAAGGATCACGATGCGGTCTGCGCGCTTCGTGGTGGAAATACGCTGCGCGACAATGATCTTCGTACAGTCGAAATCAAGGTGCGCAAGCTGGTCTTGAATATATTTTTCGGTCTCCATATCCACGGCGGAGGTGGTGTCGTCCAGAATGAGAATAGACGGCTTGATGGCAAGGGCACGCGCCAGCGCGATACGCTGCTTCTGACCGCCGGAAAGGCCGGTGCCGCGCTCGCCGATGACCGTATCAAAGCCTTCGGGCAGCTTATCGACGAAATCGACGCAGGCGATCTTTGCGAAGCGCTTCACATCGTCCTCGGACATTTCGGGGTCGCCGTAGGCAATGTTGCCGTCTACGGTATCGGAGAACAGGAACACATCCTGCGTGGCGATGCCGACGGAGCCGCGCAGCTTTTTGAGATCATACATACCGACAGGCGTGCCGTCCACGGAGACAGTACCGCCGGATACATCCGAAAAGCGCGGGATGAGGCTGATAAGCGACGTTTTGCCGCAGCCGGTTGGTCCCATGATGGCGATGGTCTCGCCGGGTTTGATGTCAAGATTGATGTCGTGCAGAACCTCTGTGCCGTTGCGCTTTAAGGTTACGTGGTCAAACTTCACGGCGCCCTGCACGCGGCCTTTCTTCTTCACGGCATCCTGGCGCGTGACGATGGTGGAGCGCGCGTAGTAGAGCTCGACGATCTTCGACGCAGAGGCAAAGAAACGCTGCAGGTCGTTGATGAGCATGCCGAGCGTGCTCATCGGGTTCGTCAGCGTCCAGCACAGCGAATTAAAGAGTGCAAACGTGCCGATTGAAATGCGGCCCATGATGAGGAACGAGCCGCCGACGAGCAGAACGGCGATGGAAAGCGACTGCGAAAAACCGTCGATATACGGCGAGAATTTGAACCACAGCAGCGACGCTTTGAGGTTCGCTTTGCGGTAATCCTCGTTTTTCTTATCAAACTGCTCGATCTCGTAGTCTTCGCGAGCAAAGGCTTTAACGACACGGTTGCCGGCAATGTTCTCCTGCGCGGCGGTGTTCATGCGCGAAAGGCGCTCGCGCAGGTCGACATACAGCGGATGCACCTGCTTTGCGAAAACCTTCGTCAGGATGAAAATAATCGGCGTTACGGCCAGCATGGCAAGCGCGAACAGCCAGTCCACACAAAGGAATGTGATGGATGTGGTGAGAAACAGCACCACGCAGTCGATGATCATGCGGATGACATAGCACGTAGTGTGGCGCACCATGTCAAGGTCGCCGGTCAGGCGGGTCATCAGATCGCCGGTGCGGTTCTTTGAGAAGAATGAGCTATCCTGCGCCTGCATGTTTGCGTACAGATCGCGGCGCAGCTTAAAGAGCAGCTTCTGCGAGCACGTCTCGTACGTCATGACCGAAAGATAGTTAAAGCACATTCTGAACATCGTGAAACCGATCAGAATGGAGACGAGCACAACGAGCCGATGCCAAAGCTCCGGCGTAGTGCCCTGCCCCTCTTTTACCGGCGTAAATACGGTGTCCATGATCTGCGCGGTCAAAACCGAGTTGACCAGCGCCATCATAGAAAGAACCGCGGTAGAGCACAGCGCGAAAACATATCGCTTTCGGCAGCCTTCCAGGTTTTTCCAAACCCATTTCAGCTGAAACATAGCGTTCCCTTTCCTTTCAATGCATATCCTGCTTTCTCTGTACCCTTGGTACAGTTGTACCTTTGGTACAGTCCGCACCGTACGTGCGGTTTCCTCCTCAGGCGCATGGAATATTTACACAGAAACACTTCATACGCTTGTTTAAACTATTATAACTGTATTCTGTTAAAATGGAACCCTTTTTCGCGATTTTCTCTCCGTGAGAACAAACAAACTTTGGTTGAGATTTTTAGGCAATAAAACAACCCCGCAAATCGGACTTTTCATCCGTTTGCGGGGCATGCTCTATATGCTTTTATTATATATAGTATACGTACTTTTGTAATTTAGATTTCAAAAACCGTGTAGGCGTACTCGGCTTCTTCGCCGGGCTGCAAAGTGCGCATGCCGTGCTTCTTTTCAAACACGTCGTCCTCCTGTACGGCGGTGGCGCAGCCGGTCCACGGCTCCAGCGCAACATACGGGCCGTCGTTTGCGGCAGACCAGATACCGAGCATCGGGAAGCCGGAAAACTCCATCATCACACCGCGGCCGGACTGGCGGCTTTTGAGTGAAACGCAGGTGGAGTTGAGGTTCTCGAACACGAGCGCGTCCTTATAGAACAGGCTGTGCTGCAGCGGGATGGTATCCGTATCGTCAAGTTCGAAGTTCGTCTTCTCAAAATCGATCAGGCAGCTTTCCATATCGAGCGTCGGGCATTTCTGCTCTTCCTTTTCCTCGAACACGATGTCGTAATCTTCAAAAATCTCATCGGACTGAATCGGGATATTAAAGCCCGGGTGACCGCCGATGCAGAACGGCATGGGCTTCGTATCGGCATTTTTAACGGTAAATTTCGTCGTGATGCTGCTGCCGGTGAGGTAATAGGAGACCGTCAGCACAAAATCGAACGGGTACTGCTTTTTCGTCTCCTCGTTCGCCGTAAGCTGCAGGGTGACGTAGTCCTCTCCCTGCTCTGTGACGGTGAATTCCTCGTGGCGTGCGACGCCGTGGCGCTTCATCTCGTACCACTCGCCGTTGATACATGTGCGGTTATCGCGCAGCGCGCCGACGATAGGAAACAAAACCGGCGCGTGGCCGCCCCAATATGTTTTATCGCCCTGCCAAATGTGCTCAAAGCCGTCATCGCCCATAAAGGAGACGAGCTCGGCGCCGAGCGTATCAATGGCAGCAGATTCGTTTTCGTTTTTTATGTGGATCAGCATAATTCGTCCTTTCAAATCGCGGCGCTTTTGCGCCCTGTCTTTTTGCATGCACATAACCTGATTTTCAATCAACAGTATTATAACAAACAAAACCGCTTGAAGCAAGAGCGAAAGCCTGCTATAATTGAGAAAACACCGAAGAAATCTCCCGTTTTATCGGTCAAAATCCACCAACCGGAAAGGAATTTACAATATGAGAGCAGTTATTCAGCGTATAAACGGTGCAGAGATCACCATAAACGGCGGCGAGACCCGCAAAGTCGGCGAGGGCCTTGTTGTCTTCGTCTGCGCCATGGAGGGTGACACGGACGCGCAGGCGGATTTTCTCGTGCAGAAGGTGTGCGGCCTGCGCGTATTTAAGGACGAAAACGACAAGATGAACCGCTCACTCGAAGACATCAAGGGCGATATGCTCATTGTCTCGAACATCACGCTGAGCGCCGATATGAAGCACGGCCGCCGCCCGGATTTCAGCCGTTCCGCTTCCCCGAGTGAAGCTTTGAGATTATATAACTACTTTGTGGAACAAGTGAAAAACCAGCCTATCGGCAAAGTATGCACGGGTGAATTCGGCGCGCACATGCACGTAAGTGTGGAAAACGACGGCCCCGTAAACATCATCATCGACACGGAACGCATCGGAAAGTGACGGTGTGCCTATGACGCGATTTTTAACGCTGTTTGACACGGCTGTCACCGACCCGCTTGAGGACATTCCCACCGTGAACGAGCTTGAAAAATGGCTAAAAAATGTCGGCGAACAGGCGTTTTACTTTCTTATTCGCTTAGCCGCCGCCGGGCTGCTTTTGTTTATCGGCAGCAAACTCATCAAATTTTTGATGAACCGCTTCAAGCGCTCGAAACTATATCAAAAAATGGACCCGGGGCTCGCTTCGTTCATG
>OMDM01000859.1_pt1 | contig 11241 bp, 7 predicted proteins | sample 1673801 | NCBI WGS metagenome assembly OMDM01 (sample SAMEA103958127, study PRJEB25191) | human gut metagenome | biome: human-associated habitat [ENVO:00009003]; feature: intestine environment [ENVO:2100002]; material: feces | place: Germany | collected 2013/2015 | reverse complement strand
CCGAACGGTACGCACGGTGGTGTGAGAGGTCGGCTACTCAACTAATGGGTAGTCTTCTACTCGATTTAAAAAAATATTCGCACATATATCTCAGCACCCCGATTGCCACATTTTGTTATAGCATATTATCTGTTTTTCTTTCCCGCATCTTTGCCCTTACGAACCGTCGGGAACAATATAATAAAATGTGAAATCATATGTCCGCATAAGGTGAGCAAACTGCGATAAATCCACTGTTTATCAGGCTTTTGGAGGACTTTACTAAAAACCTATGATATACTATAATAGCCATAGATTATTTCAAATTCAAATCAAAATTTTAAAAGTATTTTTAAGGTTTCCCCCGTAACATCCTGAACAAACAGGATTTTTCGGGGGAGCTTTTAACTTTGTTTACTTTATATGCAAAGCCAATATGGCTGATGGCAGTAGATATAATTAACTGTACAGAAATACTCAAAAATATCATTTGAGTTTTATTTAAAAATGTTCAACTTCATTTTATAATATGCGTAAACAAAAATTAATTATAATAGTGCATTATAACTAATTTACCGCCCTAATAACAAGGGCAATATATGCAAATAGTCAAAATAAAAAATTTGGTGTCACACCCACTGTCACATATTGAATTATATAAAATGATTTGCTAAAATTACTTCGTAGGGTGTATTGTTAACATATTTTTTATACTGACATTTGTAATTTGTCTATACAGATGGTTACAATTAATATAAATCAAAAGTTGATAGTTATGTAAATTTTTAAGAAGGTGATGAGTTCAACGAAAAAAGTTTACAAATAACACACCTTATTTGCTGGTATTAACTATATACATTTTGAGGAGGTTTATTGTATGAAACGAATAATTACTGTATTTTTTGTTTGCTTGTTTTCAGTATTGCTAATGGTTGGGGCTACTACAAGTTCTGCGGCTGAAATTTCGTCTTCTAGTGACTATTTTAATTATAAAGCAACATATATAAAAGATTATTGTACATATGATTATTTAGTAAATGAAATGAGACTGCCATATAGGTCGTTTGTAGAAACACTAAATCAAGATGCAGCATTTCAAACCGAGCTTGCCGCTTGGGAATTAGTGAACATTTCGCCGGATTTATTGGTGGCTCAGATTACGGATACTAAGCAGTGTAAATATTATGAAGCGATAATTATGGACTTGCTTGTAAGAGATACTCAAGAAGCTTCTTTTGCTGAGAATATGCAGTCAATGAAAGACTTAATTCATGTTAACGCATGGAAAACATTTATAAATTTTAACAACGAAATCTCAAAGGATACCCCTATTACTTCTGAAAATTCGATGTCCTTACTTAAAGATATGAAAATGGCCGGAATCTTCAGTGATATTTTAGAAGGTGCTGATACAGTTATTGATAGTGCTGTAAATATTAAGGATTTGTTTGACAAGCTTAGTAAGATTGAAACGATAAGACGGATGTCTAAAAGTTACGCTCTAGTGTTAGATCAAATGTCCAACCAGTGTAATGATATTTACCTAACAGCGGCAATTAATAATGTAAAAATGTTTTTTTCTGATAATTTAACTATAGACCAAATTAAAAGTATAGTTGTACTTGAAAGCACGTCTAGCACGGTGTATACAGCATTTATGGAAAATGTCAAGAAAATGGTTGTTAAAAGTATGGGCTTAACAGGAATGTCTGTTAGTTTAGCACAGTCGGCTGGGACAGCTGTTTCAAATACTTTGTTTGGAACAGGGAATATGGTTAGTGATTATTACCAAATGAGTGCTTTATATGAGATTGAGGATTTGCTAAGGTCATCTTTAAAAATTACAAGTGGAGGTACATTCTGTGCAGCATTCAAAATGTATGAAAATATATGCCTTATGGGTTGTGATTATTCTAAAAAATATGTTGAACCATTGCATACATCATTATTTGGAAAATTATTTTCGTGGGCGACAAACCAAAATTACGAAAATTATTCAAAACAGTTAGATGATTTAAAAAGCCAAATTTCATTTATGTTTAACATGATAGATGTAGGTGCTGATTCATGGTATATTATAGATACCGGAAATGCTCAAAATATGAGTGATGTAAATTCTTTTTATAGAACGTCTAATTATGCAAAAAGCGAATATACTGAAAAAAGTGAAAGCATAAGGACAAATGTTTATGGAACTTATGGAAGTAATAATGGAGATGATATAACATTAAATGGTAATTTGGAAATATATAACGATTTTAAAATTACAGGTGGAAAGTTGGATTTAAACGGATACAAACTAACCATAAATGGAAACCTGCTCCAATCAGGGGGGGAGATGTATATAAATGGAGGGACGCTTGAGGTAAGCGGAGACTACAGAATACAGTCTTATACCAAGAACAGCTCTACAGATGAAATGGAATACACCTCTTCAAGCGGATACTTGAACATGACTAAAACAAAAGACCTAGTGAAGGTAAAGGGTAGCTTTTTTACGCAAAGTTCCATGGGTGGTTATAACACATTGGAAGCCGGAACCATGAAAATAGGAGGAGATTTTAAGCAGATACAAGATAATAGTAGTGGAAATTTCGCAGCAAGAGGCACACACACAGTTATATTCAACGGTACAAAAACACAGCATATTTCATTTGACAGTACATCGTCACATTTTAATAACTTAAAGCTTATAAAAGATAAGGAGAACGATTATGTTATTAAGCCGGATAACTGCTGGAAAACCCTTTATCTTGATACATGTGTCAATAACGTAGTGATAGTATCTGATGTTACTTCGCTTAAACCAAAAGAATCATACACAATGTATGCAAGGGTGGATGGGATAAATAAGCCGAGCCAAGAGGTCATGTGGACTGTAACAGGTAACACGGATACCCAGACTACTTTTAGCGAGAATGGTGTGCTAACAATTGGTACAAATGAGAAAGCTGATAAAATCACGGTTACAGCAGTTTCAATCGAAGATAGCACAAAATCTGCTTCGATAGATATCCACATCGAGATACCTGTGCCTATAGTAATTGGAGTAAAAATTACACCGACTGTTGTTTCGTTGGCTAACGGTGACACATATAACTTTGTGGCAGATGTGTATGGTTTATATAGCCCGTCGCAGAATGTAGAATGGACAATATCGGGAAATCAAAGTGACAAAACAAAAATTGATGTTAATGGTAACCTTACTGTTGCAAAAGATGAAAGCTCAAATAAAATAGTTGTAATGGCAACCGCTGTGGCGGACAGAACAAAATCGACGGGTGTTGAAGTTAATATTATACAAGTTAAAATTATTCCTACTGTTGTGAATGTTACTGTGACAAATACCACTGCAATAATGGCTGTAGGGGGCAGTCAAACATTAAAAGCAATAGTAACCGGTAGTAATAATCCGAGTCAAGATGTAACATGGAGTGTAAGTGGAAATAACAGTGTGGACACCGTTATTTCAAAAGATGGTATTTTAACCATAGCTAAAAATGAAACAACTTCTGCGTTAGTTGTTTGTGCAACTTCTGTTGCAAATCCTAAGAAATATGGTGAATTTGTGATAGAAATTTCTAATAGTGGGGATCTTAAAGATTTAAGAGGTGATGTAAGTGGTGATGGCAAAGTAAGTATAGTTGATGCAGTAGTGGCTGCCAGATATATTTTAGGCTCTGTAGAACTTGATGAGTCACAAATAGATAGGACAGATATTAATGGGGATGGAAAGATAACACTTGCTGATGTAATTATGATACAAAGAATAATGATGTGAGTTAAAGTTGTATCATAGCAACCGTCAAATTTGTTTGTTTGTGTACTCTCAAAAAAACATTACCGGTTAAAGGTAACTGTCAGATTTGTTACCGTGTTGAAAGCGGAACAACTTTTGTGCGAAAATATGAGTAAAACTAAAGTGTACGATTGAAAACGAATTGTGAAATATTGCTTTCAATCGCACACAATCGCACGGGAGTGGTAATGTGTCAAAAGGATTGAGAGTAATAAAAGCAAACAACAGCCTTGCTGAATGGTCACGCCAAGTTGAGGAGTGCCGAGACAGTTCATTTGGGCGGAGCCGATGCCGAAATACAAGGTAATACCATTACGGTTTCTGCCGTATTTCCAAGGGTATAAACATAGAACAATTAATAATTGCAATTATGACAATTACGAAAGACTTAAAACAGAGGCAGAGTGTATACAGAATATAACAGCGGGCAGGGTTATATCCCATCCGCTGTTTTTTATTGTGTATTCAAGTGATAATAGGGAAGTAATGCTTAAAATTGTTACTGACTTAGCTTATATTGGCTTAAAAAATTGTAGACACATATGCTGTCATATGTTATAATAATTGTGTAAATTATTGCGTTTTAATATATACTTCGCACAAATAAAGTGATTACAATGTTAGAACAGCTATAATAAAATATTTGCTGTTAATTATGGTAAACAAAGCAGGCATTGTAGTATATAATTTAATGGTTTTGCAAAGCACACAGGCTTTCGGCTACGTACCGTTACATACCGAAAAACGGCAAGGGCTGTGGAAAAGTGTAAAATTGTTTTATTAAATATTAATATTATGATTATAATGAAGCATTAACCTGCACCCTTATGTAAAACCGAGGGTGCAAGTAATAGGGAGGCATATTATGAATTTTAAAGAAGTGAAGTGCCGTAATTGCGGTGCTAAAATGAATGTTGCAGAGAATGCTACAAAAATAAAATGTGATTTTTGCGGAATGGAATATATCCTTTCTGATAATAAACCTAGGTACAACCCTGTAAAGCTGATTGATTGGGGCGGCAGAGGCGTTATTTTCAAAGCTTATATACCTAAGAATTGGAATTACAAGGTAACTAATGACGGTTCTGTATCAATTTTAGAGCCGGTTTGTAAGGGCTTACAGCTTGATTCCCCGGCGGATCAACACCTTTCGTTTTTCCCTGAAGCTTATTATAAAAACTATACCCCGGGGCAGAATATGACCGGCCCGGGAACATTTGCCAAGGCAGAGGATTACGCTGTAGACGGTTGGTCGCTGGTTTGCTGGAGGCGCCTTGTAAATCCTCAACAATATGCCGCAGAAAGGTTAATGAAGATATACGGTAATATTTGTAATTTGCAGCTTTCGCCTGAGAATGACGATACACTTAAACAGCAATGCCAAAGCTTTCCAAACGAAGCGGCCCGCAAGCTTGAAAGACCGGTTTCGGCAGGCTTGTATAAATATAATGTTTCATTTTCTGCCTATGGCAGAGCGTATAAAGGGTGTTTTGCAACAGCAATAGCTGTAACCAACGATGCAGGAAACGACCGGCAGGTTAATTCAGGCAACGGATTTTCAAATATGTTTATGGGTGGCTTTGGAATGTTTGGCGGAATGATGGGAGAGGCCAAGGTTAAGTCGGACTGGGGCAGAGCCTTTGACATAGCTATTGCAGTGCCGGCGGGGGACAGCTTTGACTGCAATGCTCTCTTACACAATTTTATAAGAGAGCTTCAATACGGCCCGGTGTATTATGCACTTCAGGACGAGGAATTGCGCAATGCAAATCAGGCAGAAATGTACGGAATGATGACTCGCCAGCAGAACGCAATACGGGCATCTCAACATATTTCACAAACTCTGTCCGAAACCTCCAATATCGTAAATTCTGCCTGCCAGGAGCATAGCCAACAGATGGATAGAATTATTGACCATAGCTCTGACGGAATAAGAGGAGTTAACAGGTTTACAGATTACGGTGGCAACAGCTACCAAGCCGATGTGGCTTATGAGCATATATACCGTAACGGAGATACTTTTGTGGGCTCAAAGGACGGCTCTTTGGAGCTTGGGCCACAGTGGGAGGAGTTAAAAAAGGAATAATCTCTGTTTGAATTTATGGCATCAACAGCAGTATTTGCGGCATTTACAGTTTCAACTTTATACAGGCTTTATATTTTCTGCCGCAAATCTAAAAAGTTTTTCTTAAATAGTACAGACAAAAAATTAATACAGAATATTAAAAACATAACATTGCCCGCAGTTTCCTACTTTTCACAGGAACTGCGGGCAATGATGTTTCTTAAAAAACTTCCTTTCAAGCTTTTTATTTTGGGGCTATTGCTTGAAAGAGAGCGGTTTTATTTATAATTTGTTTTGTAGGGCTTTTCTCTGCTATAGCTTTATTTATAGAGCCGCTAAGGCTTATTTTACTTTACGCCTCTTTCTGACACAGCCTGCGGCAAGGGCAGCGGCTGAGGCTGCAAGCAGTGCGGCAGGAACAACAATGCAGCTATTGCTGCCTGTTTTTGGAGATTTTACTGTATTTGAGGTGCTTTGAGATGCATTGTCATCTGTAAGCTTAGGAATTGTTACGGCTTCTTCCTTTAGTCCGCATACTGTACATTCAAGGTGCTTAACCCCTGTAGATTCATTTGTAGGGCTTCGGTCGGTTTTCCACTCAAGGCTGTGAGTATGCTCTGTAGGTGTTGATGTAGGTGCAGATGTAGGTGCCGGTGTATCATCTACGGTTACTTCAACTACCTCCTGACCTGAGCCGCTTCCCGGTAAGGAGTTAGACGGGTTTTCTGCCTGCATAACCATAATAAAGCTGTCGCAGTATTCCTTAGGAATATAGGTGTAAAAACGGCTGCCGTCTGACATTCTGGCAATAATGCTGTATCTGTTGTTAAGCTGCATTTTTTTATCACCGCCATGGCGCCATTCAACATAGCTGCAGTCCTTTGAATTTAAAAGCACATCTGCTACAGTCCAGTATTCATTTGTAACCTGACCGAAAATAGTTTTGGACTGTGAATATACGGTTTTAATGTCGTTGGTAACGAACATCCAGTCCATAGAGCCTTTACTTTCTTTCGGTTTGATAAAATCTCCGTTTTCTGAGGAGAAGAAAATATCATATAGCGAAACTCTTTCTGTTGAGCCTTTTGGATTATAGTCGTTATAAATATCTTTATAATACTTTTCGGACAATGCTTCGTAGGTGTTTTTGTTCTTATCTGTATACATATAGAACGAATCCCAGTGTTTATTGGTTTTTCTGCCATCGGGACATTTAAAATCGTTTGGGCCTGCGTTAAGGTAAGGCAGGGTTTGCTTTCTTGCCTCTCTGCAAAGGGTTATTTCGTGTCCCGGAACCTGGTAGCGGCGTAAATTATCCGGCAGCCTCGTAACGGCTGTTTGCTCTGCAAGGCTTTTAATTTCCTTATTGGTGTCTAACAAAATTTTAAGCTTTCCACGGAGCAGATTAGCAGAGCCTTTGCCGTATTCATTTTCATATACCTCAATTCTTGCATTTAGTGATGCATACATAATGTTTGCCGATGTCATATAAAGATTAGCAAGTGATGACCAGTATTTTTCACGCATTTCATAGCCCTGGTGTTCCCATTTAAAATGCTGCAGAGAATAGTTGTTCATTAAATCCAGCGGTGAGCAGCTGCCGTCGATTAAGTAAACCGTATCTTGCAGCTTTTCTCCCAAAGAGGATACCTCTTGGTCAAAATACGACTTTTCGGCAAAGTTAAGCTCTTTAATATTTGTTGTGTCACCAATAGACCACACCAGGGTGTTCCTACGGTTTTCTTCTATTTGCTTGTCAGTAAGGCCTTCGGTGTTTTGTAAATCGGCAATATATAACTTTGTTTTTGAAAACAGAACATTGTTGCCGTTGTAATAATGGTTAATAGCATTAAGCTTTGCCTGGTCCTTTACAAGCGTACTTAGTTGGTCGAGCTTAAGCAGTGCGGTTTGATTTTGTTGATTTAATGTGTTTATAGCCGATAAAATCTGTTCTGTGTCGTCAGGCTTTGATGAATTAACCAGATTATCCAAAAACTTTTGACCAACCCAAATTCCTATTTTGGCGGGTGTGCCTTCAACCGGTATTTTAGACATAGCACCGTTTATGATATTGGCGGTGGTTGATTTCCAGTCCGCATTTTCTGCTGCCGATGTTTCATAAAAGCTTTCAGCGGAATTTTTAATTCTGTCGTTTATGGCTTCCAGGCTTTCTGCAGGCTCCTCGTCATAAGCGGCCCCTGTAAGTATTCCTGTAGGCAGCATACAAGTACTCATTATAAGTGCCATTGCTGCGGAAATTACTCTTTTTTTCATATTACCTCATCTCCTTGTGCAGTGTTTTAATAAAGCTCTTGAGCGTTATTTCTTTATAGCATTGTTTTTTAGGTCATAGGCAGTTATGGTGTTCCAGTCTCTGCGAATAACAACCTGTGCGGTTAAATCGGTATCATTGTAAACGATAGACCATTGTGTATTACTTGTAACATCTCCTTCCGTTGGCAGCTGAGAAGCCGACTTTAAGGCCTCCCATGCAATGTCGGTTGTGTATGTGCCGTTGTTTTTATTGAAAATTGTTTCAATTTTTTCGTAGCGTTCCTTGCCGTGACCGTAATTACCGTTTTTTTGGTTAGGCAAAACCTTATCGTTGTAGATTTCAAAGAAATTTGTAACTGTTCGCACAGGCGTTGCAACAAGCTCTCTTGCCTTGCTGTCGCAATCGTACTCTACAACTCTGCCGTCGCCGGAGGCATCGGTAATGTAAAAGTGATAATCCCTGCCGGCACTTGCAAACATATCATATTGCTTTAGCAGTTCAATGGCCTTTTCGGTGGTGTCTGCCTTATCAAGCACAAGGCGGATAGCCAAAGAGGTGGCAATGACGGGCTTGCCTGTTTTTTGGTGGGTAGGCTCACTGTCAAGAGTAAGAACCGCTATGGATACGCCCTTTTCGTTCATACCGTCAAGGCATACAAAGGGTGCCGTAAGGCATGCAAGCTTGCTTTTAATGCTGCTGTCGGCGGCGTTTGCTGATATATTGTCCAGTGCAGCAAATGCTACCGACTTGTAGCCGTCCTTTGGGGTACAGTAAAGCAGCATAGACGATGAATCGTTTTTAAAGTCATAGTTTCTGCCCATAAGTACATTGCTGTCGGTATCTTTAATAGAAAATGCACTGCATCCGAAGTCCGGTACATCCATATGTATAGGCAGCAGCGGCAGTGATTCTTTAACTATAGCGTCCACAAGGGACTGTGTGTCGTCAATACCGTAATTAATAACATTGTCAAGGCTGTAATCATACTTAATATCCATACGGTACAGGTTATACTCATTGTAGTTTGTTATTTTCTCAATAGTTGATATGGTTTGGAGTCTTGTAAAATATATGCATACAAATGTGATTATTGCAGCAATAAGCAGTGCCAATATAGATACAAGAGTCCATTTAATTGCCTTTTTCATATTATATTCTCCGTTCCGTTTTTACCTTGTAAGTGAAAAGTCAAATTTCATTGCCAGTGATTTAAACAAATACTGCATAACCATATTTGCAGTATTTTTTATATCTATATTCATTATATAGCTAAGTGCCGCCTGCCGTTCCTTGTTAGGAATTGAATATGCACTCATACTCATTGTTAAAAAACGCTCAAGCTTTTTTTCAAGTGTAAAATATATGTCGCAGGGCCTTGCCATATATCCCCTCATAATTCCTGCCGAGCCTATTTCCAGCTCGTAAAAGTCACTTTCGCTGTAGTTAGGGAGGTAGGAGCCGAAAATTTCGTACAGCTTTTTTGATGTTTGTCGGTGTATATATTCGGCTGTTTCCTTGTAAGTATATGCTTCAATATAAATTTCACGCAAATTTTCGTTTAGCTCTGCAATGGTTAGCTGAATAGCTGTTTCTGTTGCATAAAGCATAACGGCACTTGCGGCAGCACCTGTTTTGTCTATAATTTTATTGGCAAAGTCAAACTGATTTTCAAACATAAACTGAACAAGCTCCATTAATACGCCGTCCTTTGTGCGAAAAATGTTTTGAAATGTGCCGGCTGACACATCTGCAAGGGACAAAATGTCCGACATAGTGGTTTGACTGTAGCCCTGCTCTATAAATAGCTTCACGCAGGCTGAAAGTATTCTTCTCTTTGCGTTTTCACTGTCGTATCTTCTTGCCAATAGGCATTCTCCTTTCTAATTTATAATTGGATTACAAACCAATTATAACAAACTAATAGTTAATTTTCAAGCGTTTAATAAAATTTGTTTAAATTTATCTATAAAATTTAAAATTTAGGCGTAATATGTAAGGCGGTGTCTGCTCTTGAAAAATGGCGGTTTGTTGTGGTATAATGTAAGAAATACAGCATTGAAAGGATTGTTTGGCAATGACATATAAAGAAAGCTTTATTAAGTTTATGGTTGACAGCGGCGTGCTTACCTTTGGAGAATTTACTCTGAAAAGCGGAAGAAAGGCACCGTATTTTATTAATGCGGGCAACTACAAAACAGGCGCACAGCTTGCAAAGCTCGGCGAATATTATGCAGAGTGTATAAAGGACAACAACATTGCTGTTGAAACCCTGTTTGGTCCGGCATACAAGGGCATACCTCTTGCAGTAAGTGCTACGGTTGCGTTGTTTAATAAGTTCGGCACAAGTGTAAATTATTGCTTTGACAGAAAAGAAGCTAAAGACCACGGCGAGGGCGGCACATTTGTAGGCAGAGCCTTAGCAGACGGCGAAAAGGTAGTTGTGATAGACGATGTTATGACCTCCGGCAAGGCCTTAAGAGAGGTGCTGCCAAAGCTGAAATCAGCTGCCGATGTTAATGTAACAGGTATGGTTATTACTGTTGACCGTATGGAAAAAGCCCTTGACAGCGACAAAAGTGCAGTGCAGTCAGCCTATGACGAGTTTGGCGTGAGGGTTTACTCTATTGTTACTATTAAAGACATTATCGGTGCTATTGAAAGCGGCGTTATTGAGGGTAAGGAGTACTTAGACTCTATGAAAAGTTATCTGGAGCAGTATGGTGCACAGTATTGATATAAATAATCAGCTGCTTTTTACTTGAAATATTATAGCTGTTACAATGAGGCTGTTGCAGAATTTCACATTCTGCGACAGCCTCATTTCAGCTTGTACGGCTGACTATACCCGAAAATAATTGCGGCAAAATGATAATGCGGCACCTCACCGTTGAGCATAAATTCGGCTTAGCCGCAAGTGCGGCTTTTCCAAAATAAAAAAGCGGCTACCGTTTCCGAAAGCCGCCGTGTGAGTTAAACCGTTTTGTTAATTGTTGTGTCTTTTCTTTTTGGTGACAACTGTTGTGTTTATAACAGTGCCGCCGCTGATGAACAGCAATGCAATCCACAGTATGAGGCTGTTGTTATCTCCGATAAAGTACAGGCAGGCGGAGGCGCCGCCGTAAA
>OMDM01000854.1_pt1 | contig 11292 bp, 12 predicted proteins | sample 1673801 | NCBI WGS metagenome assembly OMDM01 (sample SAMEA103958127, study PRJEB25191) | human gut metagenome | biome: human-associated habitat [ENVO:00009003]; feature: intestine environment [ENVO:2100002]; material: feces | place: Germany | collected 2013/2015 | reverse complement strand
TGGTGGAAGATGAATTATCGGAGGTTATCGTGAAGGAATTTCATCGAATATTAAAAAGTGGGACTTCAGATAGCAGAAAAGATTGGTTTCATATTGGAGAGTATAAGCAGAAACCGAATATGGTAGGGGATAGAGAGACTTCTGCACCTGAAAATGTAGAAAATGATATGAAAAGATTACTTGCGGATTATCATAGAAAACAGGAAAAAACAGTGGAAGATTTGATAGACTTTCATGTCCGGTTTGAGAGAATCCATCCATTTCAGGATGGCAATGGCAGGGTTGGGAGATTGATTCTGTTCAAGGAATGTTTGAAATACAATATTGTTCCAATCATAATAGAGGACCGATATAAGATGTTTTATTATCGGGGATTACGGGAGTATGAGCAGGAAAAAGGCTACTTGGTGGATACCTGTCTGAACGGGCAGGATATGTATCGAAAGTGGATGGAATATTTTGAAGTTCCACAGCCGTCGTAGGAAAATCGTAAGATTTTCGTGAGAAAAAAAGCAGGGGTTTTTGGCAAGATTCCAAGAAATAAAAAATGAATTTGAGGTATGCTATCCTTAGAAACGGAAATATGAGGGAAAGGGAGAGCATACCATGAATCAAAGACAAAGAAAAATGCGAAAACGCAGGAGAATCCACAGAATAAAAATAATTGGAGTTTTCTTGATGATTTTAACCTGCTTGGGCTTGGGATTACACTATTTTGTGCCGGGACAGGCATCCGGGATGTTGACAACTATGGGAGGTACCACCTCCGGTGAAATGGAATCTTATCCCGACTGGTTGCAGGAAATGGTAAAGAACAATCCCGAAACCAAAACCTTTGCACGGGATTATAAAAATCGGGAAAATTATATCGGGAAACCCATTGATCTCTCCGGCGAATGCAAAAAAGGGCAGGTTCCGACTCTGTTTCAGTGGGACAGAAGATGGGGCTATGATGCCTATGGAGAGGACAATATAGGACTTGCAGGCTGCGGACCCACCTGTCTTTCCATGGCATATATTTATCTAACAGGAGATACCACCAAAAATCCCAGAGTCATGGCAGAATTTGCAGAAGAAAACGGATATTATACGGAAGAGGGAACTTCATGGAGCCTTTGGACAGAGGGAGCGGATAAGCTGGGGCTTATCGGAGGGGAAATATCTTTGGATGAAAGTATCCTGAAAAGCCGTCTGGATGCAGGACAGGTAATTGTATGCAGTATGGCACCGGGAGATTTTACAACCACAGGGCATTTTATACTGATTCGGGGATATGGAAAAGACGGATTTTATGTGAATGACCCTAATCATAAATCGAACTCTGAGAAAACATGGAGTTTTAAGGAATTGCAAAAACAGATTAAATGTCTGTGGGCGTTGGCGTAATCGGGTTCCACAAAGCCAAGTGAATATATAGGTTCACTTGGCTTGTTGCTTTGCTCTTTTATGATATAATGTCAATAGACATTATATCTATGAAAGGAATCAGTATTATGCAGGAAAGTATTTTGGTGGTAGATGATGAGAAAGAGATAGCAGATTTGTTGGAGGTATATCTGATAAATGAGGGATACCGTGTCTATAAATTCTATGAAGGTACAAGTGCGTTGGAATGTATTCAGAATACAGATATAAGCCTTGCCATTCTGGATATCATGCTGCCGGATATAGACGGTTTGGCTCTGCTTCGTAAAATCAGAGAGAAATACTTTTTTCCGGTAATCATGCTGACTGCCCGGGTAGAGGAAATGGACAAGATTACGGGACTGACCTTAGGAGCGGATGATTATATTACAAAACCTTTTCAACCATTGGAAGTGCTGGCAAGAATCAAGACACAGCTTCGGCGATATACCACCTATAACCGGGGAACGGTCAGTGAGGAAGCAACAGCTTCTGAGTATGATGTAAGGGGATTGGTAATTAATAAAGATACCAGAAAATGCAGTCTTTATGGGGAAGAAATCTCACTGACGCCAACGGAATTTTCAATGCTTTGGTATCTTTGCGAAAATATGGGAAAAGCTAAAGGAGCCATCCAGAAAACCAAAATTCATAAAAACTGTTTGGGGAGTGGGATACAAAATTGAACCATAAGATAAAAAAAACACAGAACCAAAATTTAAGAAACAGAGTGCTTTTCGCATCGGCGGCAATCGTACTGTATATTGGCCTTGGTGCTTTTCTGGTGCTGGCGGTAAAGGGAATTTATTCTCTGTATGCTTTTCAGGAAGAGGATTTGCCATACCGGGCAGCCGCTTTTTTTACAAGTAATTTTCTGTGGATTACAGCAATTTATTTGTTTTGCGGGTGTGTAGGAATTTTATACCTTTTTTTCCGAAAACCTTATCAGCAGGTGGAGGAAATTATGCAGGCGGCAAAAGATGCCTATGACACAAAGAAGGAAAGCCGGGAATTGTCACCGGAGCTTCGGGAGTTTGCGTTGGATTTGGAAGAACTGAAACTGAAGATTCAACAGAATGAGAGGGCAGCCAAGGAGGCAGAGCAGAGGAAAAATGATTTGATTGTCTATTTGGCACATGATTTAAAGACACCGTTGACATCGGTAATCGGATATTTGAGTCTTTTAAAAGATGAGCGGGAGATTTCTAAAGAATTGCAGGAAAAGTATATAGATATTTCTTTGGAAAAATCGGAGCGTTTAGAGGATTTGATTAATGAGTTTTTTGAAATTACCAGATTCAATCTCACAACGCTGACTTTAGAGCGGAGTCATATTAATCTGGCGAGAATGTTGGAACAGTTGTTATTTGAGTTTCAGCCGATGTTTTCGGAAAAAATCTGAAAGCAAAATTGGAATGTCCACCGGATCTGATGATGGACTGCGATGTAGATAAAATGCAGAGGGTATTTGATAATCTGCTTCGCAATGCGGTAAATTACAGTTATCCCGACACAGAGATTCTGGTAAAGGTGGAAAAAGGGGAACAGGGAGTCCATATGGAGTTTTTTAACCACGGGCAAACCATTATTCCGGAAAAACTGGAACGGATTTTTGAGCAATTTTACCGACTGGACACTTCACGTTCTACAAAGAGCGGAGGTGCCGGACTGGGCCTTGCCATTGCAAAGGAGATTGTGGAACTGCACGGAGGTACCATCCGGGTGGAAAGTAAGGACGAAACCGTAATATTTTATTTGGATTTTTGACATATCCCATAAGGGTATTTTTTCAGGCATCCAAAAGGTAAGGAGACAGAAGTATGAGCACACAAATCTATGGAACCTTCGGTCCCTCCTGCGGCGATGGGGAAATATTGAAAAAAATGATAGAGGCGGGAATGACAGGGATGAGGTTAAATCTGTCCCACACCACACTTGCCGCCAGTGAAAAATATATAAGGTCTTATCAGAAGCAGGCGGAAGCATTGGGAGTGACGCCGCAGATTCTTATCGATATGCAGGGACCGGAACTTCGGCTGGGAAATCTAAAGCCCCCGGTATGGCTGGAAGAAGGACAAAAAGTCCGGTTGGGAAAAGGAGAGATTGAGGTTCCCAAAGAAGTGATAGCTGTTGCCCAGAGGGGGGATAGCATATTGCTGGATGATGGGAAAATCAAAGGAGAGGTCTGTGGGACAGAGAAAGATTTTTTGACAGTAAAGGTGGTAAGAAGCGGTCTTTTACAGCCTCATAAAAGCATTAAGATTGAAAACCGGGAGGTAAAAATGCCGGTGCTGACAGACCATGATATAGAAAATATCAGGCTCGCAAAGGAATACGGCGTAACGGCGATTATGCAGCCTTTTGTGTTAAAGGGAGAAGACTTGGTTTATGTGAGAAATATCTTAAAGGAAAATCATGCAGAGGATATTCGGATTTTTGCAAAAATCGAAAACCGAACCGGAGTAAAAAACTTAGAAAATATCCTGCCACAGGCAGATGTGATTGTGATTGCCCGGGGGGATTTGGGAAATGATATGCCTTTGTGGGAATTGCCGGCGGTACAAAAACAGATAGAAGAAGCCTGTAAGAAGAACCAGAAACCCTATATCGTAGTAACTCAGATGCTGGCGTCCATGGAAGAACATCCCGTGCCTACCAGAGCAGAGGTTTCAGATATTTTCCATGCGGTTATGCATGGTGCGTGGGGCGTTATGATAACAGGAGAATCGGCGGTGGGGAAATATCCCGTGGAAGCCGTCACATATTTGAGTAATACCGCAAAGGAAGCGGAAAAGTATATATAGAAAAGGGATTGTTGCAAAAAATGATTTTTTGTAACAGTTCTTTTTTATGCCCAAAATCCCCCAATTCTTATCATATTCTTAATATTTTCCTATGATTGTATAAATTGAAGAAAATTTCCATTTTCCTTCGTTATAATAAGTGAAAAGAGTTAAGAAAAGAGGAGGAACCTATGGATGTTCAGATGCTGACAAGCTATTTTATACAGTATGGGGCGGTTTTTATCTATCTGATTGTATTATTGGAATACATGAATCTTCCGGGTTTTCCCGCAGGTGTGATAATGCCCTTGGCAGGGATTTGGGCAGCAAAAGGAGAAATCAGTTTCCTGATGGTAATGCTATTGACTATCGGAGCAGGGATGACCGGAAGCTGGTTGCTATATTTTCTGGGAAGAATGGGCGGACCCAAGGTTATGGGTCTATATTTCAAAAAATTCCCAAAACACAAGGATGTGGTAGAAGAAAAGATGGAAATGCTGCGGGAAAAAGGCTGCATCGGAGTATTTATCAGCAAGCTTCTGCCTATGGTAAGGACATTAATTTCCATACCGGCTGGAATGGTGCAGATGAATTTTTTGAAATATAGTTTAAGTTCGCTGGCGGGAATTTTCTTGTGGAATCTGACATTTGTAGGAGCAGGTTACTTTTTTGGGGAGACAGCCATTCAAGTGTTGTCGTAAGGAGGAATACAGAAGATGAAAATTGCAATGATGACCAATAATTATAAACCTTTTACCGGAGGAATACAGATTTCGGTGGAGCGGCAGGCAAGAGAATTGATGCGGTTGGGTCATGAGGTAACCGTATTTGCACCACGCTACGGAGGAACGGAACAGTCGGATGAAGAGGCAACGGAACGGATTATCCGTTATCCTACCGGAAAACATAAAATTGAAAATGGAATGCCTTATCCTACGATTTTCATGGGAGAGATACACAAGGTTTTTGAGAAAGAGCAGTTTGACTGTATCCATGTGCATCATCCTATGTTTATCGGAAATTGTGCGGTGAATCTGGGGAAAAAGTATGGAATTCCGGTGATTTTTACCTATCATACCAGATACGGAGACTATCTTCACTATCTGAAAATTTTTCGGAGGGAAGAGGAGGAGTGTTTTTGGAAAAGAAACCTCTTTCGTCTCACGAAGAAGGTGCTGATTCCTGCTTACATGAAATGGTATACCAATCAATGTGATTTGGTGCTGGCACCTTCCGAGGGAATGAAACAGCTTGTAAAAGAGCAGGGAACCAATACATCGATACAGGTATTTCCCACAGGATTGGAAGAAGAATTTTTTGTCCAGAATAAAAAAGAGTCTCGAAAAATACGGGAGACCTATGGGGGAGACAGAAAATATTTATTGTGTACTGTATCCAGATTGGAAAAAGAAAAAAATCCCTATTTTCTGTTAGAAGGAATTGCAGAAATGAAAAAGATTTTGGGAGACAATTTCAGATTGTTATATATAGGAGAGGGAGGAGAAAAAGAAAATCTTTGCAAATACGCAAAAACCCTTTTTGGGAAATATAGAAAACCGACAGGTAAAAAATTATCTCAATGCGGCGGATTTATTCCTTTATGCTTCCAAATCAGAGACACAGGGAATTGTGCTGGCAGAGGCAATGGCAGCAGGAAATCCGGTGGTGGCAGTCAAAGCAGTGGGAGTAGATGATATTGTAAAAGATGGCTTTAACGGCTACCGTACCAATGAGGATGCGGAAGAGTGGGCAGCAAAGGCGGTCCGGTCATTAAATCCAAAGCTTCATGAACGGTTAAAAGAACAGGCATTGCTTACAGCAGAGAGGTATCGTTCCCTGAGTCTGGCAATGTATGAAGAGTCCATCTATGCCCAATGTATTCATGAAAAACAGAAAAAAATGTGGAACTCTCATGGAAAAGAGGAACTTTTGGTAAATGAATAATTATCTGTCAGGTTTCGACAAAGTTATAGAATAAGATTGTTTACAATTTAACAATTCGACGGGGTTCGTGTAAAGAAACCGCTAAGATAAAGGAAATGTCGAATTTGAGCGGACGTTTTATATTGAATTAAGGGAAAAGTAACGTTATAATACATGATGTGTGAAAAATTTACCAGGAGGGACAGCATGGAAAAGCTGAACATTGCGATTGCAGATGATAACGAAAGAATGGTACGTCTTTTAGGCGATATAGTACGAAGCGATGAAGAATTACAGGTAATAGGCACCGCAAAAGACGGTGTAGAAGCCTATGAATTGATAAAAACAGCAGAACCGGATGTAGTATTATTGGACATTGTGATGCCGAAAATGGACGGATTAGGAGTTATGGAAAAAGTAAACCGGGACAGCACCATCAAAAAACATCCGGCATTTATTATGATTAGTGCCATAGGTCAAGAAAAGATTACAGAAGATGCTTTCCGGTTGGGTGCAGATTATTATATTATGAAACCTTTTGACAATGATATGGTAATCAGTAGGATTAAAGACGTAAAAAATCGGAATTTGATTCGGGCAACAGAAGTACGGAAGGTAAATCCGTATGAGAAGCAGGAAGAATTAAAGGAGCGAAATCTGGAGACCGATGTTACTACCATTATCCATGAAATCGGAGTGCCTGCACATATTAAGGGTTATCAGTATTTGTGGGAAGCAATCATCATGTCTGTGAATGATATGGAGATGCTGAATTCCATTACAAAGATTTTATATCCTACCATTGCCAAAAAGTTTCAGACAACCCCAAGCCGTGTAGAACGTGCCATCCGCCATGCCATTGAAGTGGCTTGGAGTAGAGGAAAGATGGACACCATTGATGAGCTGTTCGGTTACACCATCGCATTGATTGCAGATAAAATCAGATTGGAATATAAAACGAATTCTTAGAGACTGGCTTTTAAAATACCTTCGGGTACGGTATAATGAAGTATATCGTACTGGGAGGTATTTTTTATGAAGAAAGTGATGTTTGCAACGTCGGAGGCAGTACCTTATGTCAAAACGGGGGGACTTGCCGATGTTACCGGGTCTTTGCCGAAATATTTTGATAAAAAGAAGTTTGATGTGCGGGTTATTCTGCCGAAATATATGTGTATACTGCAAGAGAAAAAGCAGGAAATGGAGTATCTTTTTGATTTTACCATCTCGCTGGGATGGCGGGAGCAGTATGTAGGAATCTGGAAGGCAGAAAATGATGGCATCACTTATTATTTTATTGATAATGAGTTTTATTTTGGAGGCTGGAAGCCATATGGCAATATATATGAAGATGTTGAAAAGTTTGCGTTTTTTTCAAAAGCAATATTGGAAACTCTAAAGAGAATTGAGTTTCAGGCAGATATCATCCATTGTCACGATTGGCAGACCGGGCTGGTACCGGTCTATCTGGAAGAGTTTTATAGAAAAGATGACTTTTACCGGAACATGAAGACCGTTTTTACCATACATAACATGAAATTTCAGGGAAGGTGGAAGTTGGAAGAGGTTCGGGATATTACAGGGTTTCCCAAATCTCTCTTTACCCCGGATAAGCTGGAAACTTATGGAGAAGCCAATTACCTGAAGGGTGGAATTCTCTATTCGGATATCGTTACTACGGTCAGTGATAGCTATGCAAAAGAAATTATGACACGGGAGGGCGGTGAAGGTCTGGATGGGGTCATGAGAGAAAGAAGCTCTGCACTTTTGGGTATTGTAAATGGAATCGACTATGAGGAATATAATCCCAAAACAGACATCTACATACCGTATCATTACAATACGGAGAATGTAGAACGCATAAAACCGAAAAATAAGGAAGAATTACAAAAAGAGATGGGATTGCCGGTAGAAAAAGATGCTTTTTTGATTGGTATCGTATCCCGGATGACCGACCAAAAAGGATTTGACTTAATCGATTATATTTTGGAGGAGATTCTGATATCCGATAAACAGATACAGTTTGTGGTCTTGGGAACCGGAGAAGAGCATTTTGAGAATATGATACGCCATTATAGTTGGAAATACGGAAATCAAATGGTGTCGCTGATCAGTTATTCGGAAAAACATGCCCACCGGATTTATGCAGGTGCCGATGCTCTTTTAATGCCGTCGCTGTTTGAACCGTGTGGTTTAAGCCAGTTGATGAGCATGCGGTATGGAACCCTTCCTATGGTACGGGAGACCGGAGGACTGAAGGATACGGTGGAACCCTACAATGAATATGAACAGACCGGAAACGGTTTCTCCTTTGCCAATTACAATGCCCATGAAATGTTACACATGATCCGTTATGCAAAGGAGACCTATTCCCAACATAAAAAAGAGTGGAATCAGATGGTAGTCCGTGCTATGAAGTGTGATTATTCATGGAAGGCTTCGGCGAATGAGTATGAGAAGCTTTATAATCAGTTATAGAGTCGCTGTTTCGCTGATAGTAATAGGCATGGTCGGACAGAATTTCTTCCGGGGAAAGTTGGGTAAGGTTGACTTCCTGAATGATGGCATCGTAGTGTAGGGATTTATTTTCCGAGGAATCGGGAATCAGAAGGACTTCATGAATACTGCTGGGAAGGATGATGAAATCACAGTCCATCCGTTTGGAAATGGATTCCAGCAGATGAGGATAGAGAATCACTGAAGCACCAAAAAGTTTGTCGCTGTTGGTTAGGACATAGAGAGTGGGAGGAGTCTCAGAGTCCGGTATGGCAATGAGGGAAGCGGAATCTAACAGAGTGAGAATATCGTCCAGATAATAGGGCAGGAGCTTGGGGGAATTTTCTTTGGCAAGGTCATAGAGTGTTTGGACATCGGTGTTCCAGTAGGAGAGATGATTCTGATGGATGAGGATGGTGGCATTTTCCCCCACAGTAATAGGAAAAAGATAATAAAAAACCACTGCTAAATCAAGAAAACGGATATGAGGAATTTCTTTTAGGAATTCCTCATTTTTTTCGTAGTGAATCAGCTTCATACAGATGTGGGGACGGACCGCAGAGAAGTCCGTAAAAAATCCGGTGTCGATGTTTTCCTGTGGCTGGGCGGAAATATAGGCAGCTTTGATTTGGGCTGTTATCTGGGAAAAGTCACTTCCACTTTGGTATGCGTCATAGAAAGATTCCAGATAAATGGCGGGAGAGATATTCAGCCCCTTTCGGTGTATGGTAAGTCCCCGCAACACCACCTGATTGTTCTTTTGAACCGGTGTGATGGTAAGGGTGTAATCCTCTCCGAAATCCTTCTGAAGATGGGTCAGCAGTTCCTGTTGAAATTCAAAATATGTCATAGAACCTCCTTATATTCTGTTGATATGATTGTAATTGTTTCATTTTATGGGATAAAATGTACGAATGTACGATAAGAAAACCCACGCAAAGAATGCGTGGGTTAAATGTAACATGGTTTTTAGAAAAAAGCAAGAGTTATTTTGCCTTTAATTCTTTCCAGAGGTTGTTATATAAGGTAATGGATTCGTCATCCAGACAACGATAAATCTCACAGTTATTCAAGGTTTCTTCATCTGGGAAAATGGTTTTATCATTCTGAAGCTCAGGGTCTAACTTGTCATAAACTGCCTTGTTTGGAGTAGCATAGTAGACATATTCAAAGTTTTTCATGGCAACATCCTCACGGCACAGGAAATCCAAGAATTTTTCCGCATTCTCCTGATTCTTACAGGTCTTAGGAATCAGCCATGAGTCAATCCACATATTGGAACCCTCAGCAGGAACGGAGTAATCCAAATCTGGATTCATGGTTTCTGCATAGGCTGCTTCCCCGGAATAAACGAGAGCCATAGCAGCATTTTCTGCAATCATTTCATCTCCGCATTCATCTACCAGATAAGCATAGACCAGAGGCTTCTGTTCCTCTAACATTTTCAAAGCTTCCTGCAATTCCTTTTCATCTGTGGAATTGGAAGAATAGCCTTTTAATTTTAAAGGAACTAAAAAGGTATCCCGTACACTATTTGCCATAATAATCTGATCTTTGTATTTCTCATCCCAGAGGACATTCCAGCTTTGAACCTCGGAAGCATCTACCATTTTGGTATTGTAGAGAATACCTACCGTACCGAAGAAATATGGTACAGAGTATTTGTTTTCCGGATCAAAAGCTTTGGAGAATTCAAAATAGGAGTCATCTAGATTTTCTTTCAGAGGCATATTGGAAAAGTCTATTTCCAAAGCTTCTCCCTCGTTAATCAGACGTTCCACCATATAATCGGAGGTACAGATAACGTCATAGTCAATGCCTCCGGCTTTATATTTGGTGTACATTTCTTCCGGGTTCACGTATTCCTCGTAATCCACATGGATTCCGGTTTCCTCCTCAAACATTTCGATGACCTCAGGGTCTACATATTTTCCGTAATTTAAAACGGTCAGGGTTTCCTTGCTGTCGGAAGAACCGCAGGCGGTCAGAGTAAAAATTGCGGCAATTCCAAGAGCCAGCATACATAGTTTTCTTTTCATAGTTTCCTCCTTTAGGATGTAATTAAATGCGGGAGACAGCCTCAGAGCTTTTTTTCGATGAGCGGTAATTCATCAAAAGCAGCAAAATGAGTGCAATCAAAAACAGGATAGTAGAGAGTGCGTACATTTCCGGCTTAATTCCCTTTTTCATTTCTGTATAAATCATGGTGGAGAGTGTGTTCACTCCGGCACCTTTCGTAAAATAAGTAATAGAAAAATCATCCAGTGACATGGTAACCGCCATCAAAAAACCGGAAAACACACCGCCTTTGATATCGGGCCAGATAATCTTTCGGAAAGCATAAAAAGGAGTGGCACCCAAGTCTAAAGCCGCCTCATAGGTGTTGGGACTTAAAGAGTTCAGCTTTGGCAGCACATTCAGAATCACATAAGGGATGTTAAAGGTAATATGTGCAATCAAAACCGTGCTTACTCCCAATCGGGTAAATCGAATCAACAGCAGCATTAAAGAAATACCCGTTACGATGTCTGCGTTCAGCAAAGGGATATTGGTGGCTCCCAGCATAATGGCTTTGCCCCGCCGTTTCATGGCATGAATACCCAAAGCTGCCATAGTTCCCAAAAGAGTGGCAATGATAGAAGCTGCCAGCATGATGGTAATGGTGGTCTAAAATGCCTCCATGATG
>OMDM01000850.1_pt1 | contig 11335 bp, 14 predicted proteins | sample 1673801 | NCBI WGS metagenome assembly OMDM01 (sample SAMEA103958127, study PRJEB25191) | human gut metagenome | biome: human-associated habitat [ENVO:00009003]; feature: intestine environment [ENVO:2100002]; material: feces | place: Germany | collected 2013/2015 | reverse complement strand
CTGTCTCACCCATTTTCTTTCCTCCTGCTTTTGCAGTTCTGCACGTTCCAGTGTTAAAAGCTGTCTTTTTTTCTCGATCCCGCCAGCATACCCGGTCAGGCTCCCATCTGTCCCGACAACACGGTGACACGGCACGATTATCGAAATCGGATTGTGACCCACAGCACCACCGACCGCCTGTGCAGACATCTTGGCAACGCCACGCTGTTTTGCCAAAATTTTTGCAATTTCGCCGTAGGTCATAACTGAGCCGAGAATATCCCACACAGCCTTGCGAAATTCTGAGCCGTTAAGCGAAAGTTTGGGCGTAAAATCAGGTTCGTTGCCCGAAAAATATATGTCAAGCCACTTTTTTGTCTGTTCAAAAACAGGCAGGGTTTTATCCTCAGTTTCACCTTTTACGGTTGACGCAAAGTACTTTTGTCCATCAAACCACAAACCGCAAAGGCTCTCACCGTCAGATGCCATAGTTATATTGCCAATCGGAGAATTGTAATAATCGTTAAAAAACATAATCTCACCCCACCTAATTGTACCGTTAAAGGCAGTTTTTGGCAAGAAAAAATCGACACGAAAATCGTGCCGACTTTGGTTACAGATTCATTTCTGAAAGTTCTTTTGCGGTTGCATCAACAAGTTTTTCACACTTTTTTGTGTTTTCGCTGACCATTCCGCCAACGCTGAAAAGCCCGCCTGTGATTGAATCCAATGCCGCATTTTTGGCTACATTGTCCATACCCGCCTGAGTGGACTTTTGAATTGAGAATTTCTGCGTTTCCTTGCCGAAACCGTTATTCATAATCCACACCTGATTCTGACTGTCGAGAGCGGGAAATGTTATTACGGTAGCCATTCCATGCTTTGTAAGTGACGGAGTTCCTGCCGTAAACTCTTTGTCTTTGATTGCATCAAAAAAGCTCTCAATCGTATAAGAATTTTGTGTCTTAATGTTTTTGGTTTTAACTCCGAATGCCATAGTAACTTCCTTTCAGATTAGTTAGCACCCCAGACATTTCCGTTTTTGTCCGTAAATTTGCCTGTAAGAACCATAATAAAATCAACAAGCCAACCGATACCGAAAACACCGCAAGTTAAAAGCCAGATGATACCTGTTCCGATTTTGCCTGTCATAAATCTGTGAACACCGAGTTCACCGAGAAAAAATGTGATTAGTACCGCCGCTGTTTTGCTCATTTGTAAGCACTCCTTTAAATTTATTTGTTGAGTACACTATACAGAATAAAAATTATAAATGCAACAATTTGGCAGTAATGTCAGTTTTTCGGCAAGAAAGTCATAAAATCACAAAGGACATTGCCAAATGACAATGCCCTCTGCGAATGAGTTAAAATGAATAAACCTGTTATCTGTTTTGAATTGCAATTTTTCTGTAGGTATCGAACTTAACCCACTTTGCAAAGAAATCCGCATCGTTGATGCTTTTAAGATTTGAATACTCGGAAAGAAACTGCTGAATTTTTTCGTTGCTGTCGGCAAGAACCTCAAAGCCTCTGCCGTTTACAACAGGAACACCGCCGTAGCTGTACTCCGATGTCGGAACGATATCGGTAATCTTGCGGTCACGAACCTTTACGGCAACGCTGTCACGAAGAACTATAATATCAAAGCTGTCTGGATACTTATAGCTTTCGCCCTCAACAGGGATTGTGTCCCCCTTTGTATAGGTTTCCTTAACAGGCTGATATTTGAGAACATTAAGACTTGAAGTATCGTAGAAAAACTCTTCAAAGATGTCACCTCTTGCCTCAAGTGAACCGAGTACGAATGACGCCTTTTTTGCATCATCGGCTTTTTCTTCAACCGAATCAACAACACCGCAGGCTGATGTCATATTTGACACACGGTCAATCAAAATAAGCTCGCCGAGTGTTTTATGCTTTGAGAAAAGGTCAACCGCAATCGGCTCTGCAAGCAGAATTGTGCAGACTGCGATTCCGTTCTTTGTGAGTGAATCGGCAGGAATATGCTCGCCTGTGTTCACATCAACAGCATACTTGATTTCGGAAACGATACCCGAAATAGTCTTTGTGCCGAGCTTTACAAGGTAATCCTTGCCGGCTGTAAGCTGTTCGTCATCCATCCAGAGAATTGACGCTGTAAGCTCCTGATAAGACGCAAGATTTGTGTCCTTTGTAATTACACAGCCACGGGATACATCAACTTCCTTGTCAAGTGTGATTGTCACGGGCTGTCCCTTGAAAGCAGTTTTAACATCCTTATTTGTCATAAGAATCTGCTTTACATGAGCCTTTTCATTGCTCGGGAGTGTTACGATTTCATCGCCTATGCTGATACTGCCCGACTCAATCTGTCCCTGAAAGCCTCTGAATGTGTGGTCGGGACGGCAAACTCGCTGAACAGGAAGATAGAATCCTTCTTCCTCCTCCGAGGAATCAACATCAACAGTTTCGAGATACTGAAGCAGAGGAACACCGTTGTACCACGGAATGTTTTCGGACTTTACGGTAACATTGTCACCCTCTGTTGCGGAAAGCGGAATGATGTAGATATCGTCAAGTAAAAGCTCGTTTTTAAGTTCTTCAATCTGCTTTACGATTTCGTCAAAGCGTGACTTGCTGTACTTTACCAAATCCATCTTATTAACGGCAAAGACAAAATGTCTTATACCCATAAGCTTACAGATTCTTGCGTGCCGTCTTGTCTGAACAAGAACGCCCTGTGATGCGTCAATGAGGATAACTGCGAGGTCTGCAAAAGATGCGCCTACAGCCATGTTTCTTGTATATTCCTCGTGACCTGGTGTGTCGGCAACGATAAAACTGCGGTTGTCGGTTGTGAAGTAGCGATAAGCAACATCAATTGTGATGCCCTGCTCACGCTCAGCCATAAGACCGTCAAGCAAAAGCGAATAGTCAATGTCACCGCTGCGACTGCCGACCTTACTGTCAAGCTCAAGAGCCTTTTCCTGATCGGCATAAATAAGCTTTGCGTCATAAAGTATGTGACCTATGAGTGTTGATTTACCGTCATCAACACTGCCGCAGGTAATAAATTTAAGTAAACCTTTCATCAGAAGTAACCCTCCCTTTTTCTGCGTTCCATACTGCCCTGTGCCTCGTTGTCAATTACTCTGGAGGTACGCTCCGAAGAAACGGAGCTGAGGGTTTCGTCAATAATTTCATCAAGAGTTGTTGCAGTTGACTCTATGCCGCCTGTAAGAGGATAACAGCCGAGTGTTCTGAAACGAACCGATTTCAATTCGGGTACTTCGCCCTCTTTGAGCGGAAAACGATCGTCATCAACCATAATAATGTTACCGTCACGGTAAACAACAGGTCTTTTTGCCGCAAAGTAAAGCGGAACGATGTCAATTTTTTCTCTCTGAATGTACTGCCATATGTCCTTTTCTGTCCAGTTGGAAATCGGGAACACACGAATGCTTTCGCCCTTATTGATTTTTGTGTTGTAAAGCTTCCACATCTCGGGGCGCTGGTTCTTAGGATCCCATGCCTGTGCTTTATTTCTAAAAGAGAAAATTCTTTCCTTGGCTCTTGACTTCTCCTCATCTCGTCTGCCGCCGCCGAATGCCGCAGTAAAGCCGTATTTGTTGAGTGCCTGTTTGAGAGCCTGTGTTTTCATAATATCTGTGTAAGCCGCACCGTGATCAAACGGGTTGATGCCTTTTTTAACACCTTCTTCATTGGTGTAAACGAGCATTTCAATTCCGAGCTTTTTTGCTGTGTCATCACGGAATTTTATCATATCCTTGAACTTCCATGTTGTGTCAATGTGGAGGAACGGGAACGGCGGTTTTTCGGGATAAAACGCCTTCATTGCAAGGTGGAGCATAACCGAGCTGTCCTTGCCTATTGAGTAGAGCATAACAGGCTTTTCGCACTCTGCCGCAACTTCTCTGATTATGTATATAGCTTCTGCTTCAAGCTCATCTAAATGTGAAAGCTGACTCATACCTTATCTCCTTTTCACGGAAATACTTACAAAGTGTTTCCTTAGTATTTGTTTGATTCTTTTTGATTTATATCAATCTTAATGACCTCGCCATGCGGTTTTTCAATTAACCACGAGAGGATATCTCCGTTCTTTTCGGTGTGAACCTTACTGCCCATACCGCCGATATCTGAACCGAGGAAAAAGCTGATTGCATATGCGGGACATTCTTTTATGCAGGAGGTGCAGCCCCAGCAATCCTTGGGATATTTGATGTAAGCTTTGCCGTTTTCGTCGGTCTTGATAAGACTTCCGGGGCAGACATTGCGACACTTTTTGCAGCCTATGCACTTGGACTTGTCAATTACTATGCTCATACTTTTCACCTCCCGTTACAAGGTCACGAATAATAATTTTTATCTCGCCGTTTTCAAGACGGGAATTAACATACTTGTTAAAATTCCTGTCATCCTTTTCGGGATAGTCAAGGTTTTCGGCAAAGCTGTGCCAGCGTGTTTCCTTTCTCGCTCTGAGGTGAGCAATTACGCTTTTGCAGACCGTAAGCCTTTCTTTAAGCTCGCAGATATACATAAGCTCCTGAAAATCTTCTGCGTAGAGGTCATCTGTGAGCGTTTCAAGCTGTCTGATTTTGCAGTCGGCAATGTCAAGCTGTTTTTCGTTGAAACGGTAGTTTGTTTTTATACCGCCTGCGTAGCTGTCCATAACCGTCTGCATTGCCTCTTCAAGCTGTTCCGTGGTGTAGAGTGAATGGCGGTCTGTGAGATATTTCTCTGTTTCTATGAGGTGATAATTTGTATCTTCATTGCTGATTTTCTCAAAGCTTTCTTTGCTGTCAATATACTTAACTGCCGAAAGCCCTGCAATTTCACCCTCTGCAAGAGCACCCGTAACATACTTCTGCGGACAACCGCCTGCAACATCACCGCCTGCAAAAAGTCCTTCAATTATGGTTGCACGGTCTGTGTCAACCCAGTAACCGCTTGCCGTGTGACCGCCTACGATATACGGCTCTGTTCCCTCAACTTCAACATTCTGCCGTGAAGGATTTCTTCCGCTTTCAATCCACTTGATTGTCTGCGAAGGTGCCATATTGAGATACGCTTTTAAAAGTGATTCGTCCTGCTCGGCTGAGATTCCCTCTGTTCTGAGGTAGCAGGGACCTCTGCCCTCCTGATTTTCATTTACCGTACCGTAAACTCTTTCGGAAGTTGTAAGTCCGTACTTTGTTTCATAAACCTCGCCGAGTGAATTAATCTGCTTTGCGCCTACACCCTGTGCAAGTGTTCCCGTGGGAGCGATTGTGTCCTTGCATCTGAGTGCGATAAAACGCATTTCAAAGGTTGTCATCTCTGCACCGGCTCTGATTCCCATTGCGTAGCCTGCACCTGTGTTAAAGGGCGGATACCACATCTTGTGACGGGAAAATCCGGGGTTGTTCGGCTTGTAAAGTCCTGCCGCACCGCCTGTGGCAATTATGACAGCCTTTGCTTCGATTGTGTAGAAAATTCCGCTTTCAATGCCGAATCCGAATGCACCGTTGATTTTGTTGTCCTTTACCGAGTAATCAAAAATATTAACACGGTTGAGAACCGTTACATTCTTTGCCTTTTCGACCGCGTCCGCAAGAATCGGCTTTATGTTTTCACCGTTGATTTTAAGGTTTCGGTTGCCTCGTGTAACATACTTTCCGTTCTCGTCCTTTAAAATTACAAGACCGAGTTTTTCAAGCCTGTCGGTTACTTCGTTGAGCTTTTCGGACATGGTAAGGAGCAAATCCTCTCTGACAATCCCGTCGGCGTCCTTTTTAGCGTAGTCAACATAGTCCTGCGGTTTTCTGCCCTCAACAATGTATGCGTTAAGAGCGTTTACACCTGCGGCAAGACAACCGCTTCTTTTGATGTGTGCTTTTTCACAGATAAGAACCTTTTTGTCCGAATTTTCGGAAATGGTCAGAGCCGCATAACAGCCTGCCGTTCCGCCGCCTATAATGAGGACATCGGTGCTTATTTTTTCTGTTTTCATAGGATTTCACTCCCTTGCCGTTATTGTTTTTCGTCAAGATATTTTTCTGCCGAAATCACACAGTTTGCGCCATCCGACACGGCTGTAACAACCTGACGAAGTGCTTTTGTTCTGATGTCACCGCCTGCAAAAATACCGTCTGCAAAGGTTTTTCCGCTTTCATCGGCAATAATGTAACCGTCCTTGTCGGTTTTGACAAGATTTGCAAGAGGTTTTGTATCGGGAACACTTCCGACTGCAACGAAAACACCGTTGCAATCAAGCTGTTTTTCTTCTCCGTTTTGTAAAAGTGTGACCGAAGTCACCTTTGTATCTCCGTTAATTTCAGATACCGTTGCATTTGTAAGAGCTTCAATATTTTCCGTGGCAAACACCCTGTTCTGCAAGGCTCTGCCTGCTCTGAAAAAATCCCTTCTGTGAACGAGATAAACCTTTTTGCAGAATCTTGAAAGCAGAAGTGCGTCACCCAAAGCAGTGTCACCGCCGCCTGTTACCACGGTAATTTTATCCTTATAGAAAGCCGCATCACACACCGCACAATAAGAAACTCCGTTACCCGAAAATTCCTTTTCGCCTTTTACACCAAGCTTTCTGCGCTGTGTTCCTGCCGCATAGATTACGGTTTTTGTTTCAAGGCTTTCACCGCCGTCAATGTTTACGGAGAAGTTACCGTTAACTCTTTCAACCTCGGTAACCTCTCCCTCAACAAATTCAACACCGAGTTTTCTCCGAGGTCAAAGCCCGTTTCACCGTAAAGTCCGGGGTAATTATCTACTCTCTCGCTTTCGGCAATCTGTCCCGTACCCATAAATTCTTTTTCAACCACAACCGCTTTAAGGTTTTCACGCTGTGCATAAATTGCGGCTGAAAGTCCTGCGGGGCCGCTGCCGATAATCACGATGTCGTACATAATCTCCCTCCTTTACTCTATAATAAGCTCTTCCTTTTCTGCTGTATCTCCCGTAATTTTGAATGAATTGAGAACGGGGTTTTCTCTGTCCATAAGCGAAAGAATCATATAGCTTGCCTTGCTGTCAAAGGCAAGTCTTTTGTCCTCTTCAGACGGTCTTGACGGCGATTCGGGATGTGAATGCCAGTTGCCGAGAGGAACAAATCCGTTCTTTCTCATATCTTTGATTGCCTCAAGCTGTTCCTTTGGATCAAGCGAAAAATGTTCGTTTGAGTGGTCGATATTTGTAAGGAGATAAACCCTTTTAATCTTCTTGTCACCGCCCTCAACCGTTCCTGCAATAAGACCGCAAGCTTCATCGGGAAGCTCCTTTACAGCGTGAGCAAGTATTTTTTCAAAGTCACTTTTTGTAAGTTTTATCATAAATGAACACCGTCACATTCTGCCTGTTCGTAGTCGATAAGCTCTGTGATTGTCGGATGGTCACCGCAGACTGCACAATTGTGTGTGTCACTCGGAAGTTTTACCTTGCGAAATTCCATTTTGAGTGCGTCATATGTAAGAAGATAGCCCGTGAGCAACTCGCCCTGACCGATGATGTATTTGATTGCTTCCATTGCCTGCAGGCTGCCGATTACACCGCCCATTGCACCGATAACACCTGCCTGCTTACAGGTTGGAACTGCGTCCTTTGGCGGAGGGTTCTTGAATACACAACGGTAACAAGGGCCTTCACCCGGCACATAGGTCATAAGCTGACCTTTAAATCTGATGATTCCGGCGTGTGAGAAAGGCTTTTTAGCCATTACACAGGCATCGTTGATAAGGAACTTTGCCGGAAAGTTATCAGTACCGTCAATGATGAAGTCATACTCCTTTACAAGGTCAAGTATGTTTTCGCTTGTAACAAATGTGTGGTATGTCTTTACGGTAACATCTGGGTTGATAGCCTCCATTGTTTCCTTTGCCGACTCAACCTTAGGCTTGCCGATATCCTGTGTTGAGTGGATAATCTGTCTTTGAAGATTTGAGAGGTCAACCTCGTCTGCATCTGCAATTCCGATTGTACCTACACCTGCGGCGGCAAGATACATTGCGGCAGGAGCGCCGAGTCCGCCTGCACCGATAATGAGAACCTTTGCATTAAGGAGCTTTTTCTGTCCCTTTGCGCCGACCTCTTTAAGAATAATATGTCTTGAATATCTTTCAAGCTGTTCGTTTGAAAATGCCATTACTGACCGCCTCCCATAAAGTAAAGGAACTCTACAACATCGCCGTCCTTTAAGGTTGTTTCTTCAAATGTACCGCTCTTAACAAATTCGTCATTAATTGTAACGGTTACATACTCGGGTGTTTCAACATTCTCGTCAATAATGAGCTGTGCTACCGTAAGATTGTCTGCAACTTCCTTTTTGTTTCCTGCAACTGTGATTGTCATAACGATTACTCCTTAATAAGTTTTTCTGTCACTTCGATTATTTCTGATTTTTTGACCGCACCTCTGAGTCTTTCTTTCTCTTCACCGTTTTTGAAGAAAACGAGTGTGGGTGCCGCCTGTACTTCATATTCCGATGCAAGCTCGGAATCAAAATTAACATTTATCTTTGCAATTTTCAGCTTGCCCTCATACTCTTTTTCAAGCTCAAAGAGTACGGGTGAAAGTCTTTTGCAAGGGATACAGCTGTCGGAATAAAAATCCGCAAGCACGAGTGTATCGGCTGAAAGAACTTCGCTCTGAAAATTGTCTTTGCTTACTCTCTGCGGCATTTAATCACCAACCTTTTCAACAATCAGGTCATATGTGCCGTCCTCGTTGTCAATGAGCTTGAGAATTTTGTGTCCCTCTTCTTTGATACTTCTCGGAACATTCTGAACAGGCTCGCCGTCATTCATTTTGATTGAAAGGATCTGACCTTCGTCAAGTTCTTCAAGGGCAACCTTTGCCTTTACAAAAGTTGTCGGGCATACCACATCGGTAATATCTACTGTATCGTCAATTACAAAATCAGCCATTGTAAACCTCCAAAATTCTCTGTTCAAATTTTTCTCTGCCTACTCTGTCGATTGTAAACTTAAATCGTTCGCTCGGCTTTGCGTTTTCTGCAAAGAAGTTAAGAGCGGCATCACAGATTTCCATAAGTTTTTCTTTATTTTCGATAAACGGAATAATTGTTTCGCCCTTGTTGATTGAGTTGCCGAAAAGTCCGCCGAATGAAACAATGTAGCCGTGAATTGTGTCCCACGCATCTGTCGGGCAAGCCTTGAAGCATCTGCCGCAGTAGTTACACTTTGAATTGTCAACGGAAATTTTTCCGTCCTCAAGAGTGATTGCACCCTGACGGCAGGCCTTTACGCAGACTCCGCAGCCGATACAAGCGTCTTCTTTCCATGAAACCTTGATTCCGCCCTTGATACCGACATCGTTTTCCTCGGCTTTAAGGCAGTTGTTCTGACAGCCTGTTATGCCGAACTTGAACTTGTGCGGAAGTTCCTTTGCAAAATATCTGTCGTCAAGCTCCTTTGCAAGAGCGTATGTATCAATACAACCGCTTGGACAGATTGCCTCACCCTGACAGGCTGTAATTGTTCTTACTCTCGGACCGCAAACGCCCGGCTCAACATCGCCCTCGGCAAGTGCGTCCTTAACTGCCTCAACATCATCAAGCTTTACAAAAGGAATTTCAACACTTTGTCTTGATGTGAGGTGAACATAACCGTCACCGTAGTTTTCCGAAACCTCGGCAATTTTCGCAAGCTGTTTAGCTGTGAGGTTGCCGCCTACAACTCTGAGCCTGAGTGAAAAATTATTTTTCTGTTTTTGACGCATAAAGCCGCCCTTTTTAAGCGTAGCATAATCAACTGCCATTTCTCTTACTCCTCCGATTCATTCACATTTATACTGTCTACAGCCTGTTTGAAGTCAGACTTTAAATCCTCAATATCCTCAATGCCGACGCTGATTCTTATTGTATCCTCAAACACGCCTGCGTTTCTTTTTTGTTCTTCTGTTCCGTGAGCGTAAATTGTGCTTGACGGATGAATTACAAGTGTTCTTGTGTCGCCTATATTTGTTGCATTTGTTGCATACTTCAAATTGTTGATAAGCTTAAACGCTCTTTCTTTACTTCCTGCCCTGATTGTGAGGATTGCACCGCCTTTTCCCTTCAACAGCTTTTGACAAAGGCTGTAATAAGGAGAAGCTTCAAGAGCGGGATAGTTGACTTCGATTCCGTCCTGTGTTTCAAAGAACTTTGCAAGCTCAAGAGCGTTGTAACAAAGACGCTCCATACGAAGTCCGAGTGTTTCAAGTCCGACAGAGTTCATAAAAGCATTAAACGGTGCAAGGCAACAGCCTATGTTTCGCCAGATACCGTTTCTCAGCTTTGCAACATATGCAAGCCGACCGAATTTTTTGTACTCTGCAAGACCTTTGTATCTTTCCGTATTCCATTCAAAATTGCCGCTGTCAACGATTATTCCGCTGATTGAATTTCCGCCGCCGTTAATGTACTTTGACGAGGAATGAACAACGATGTCCGCACCGTGTTCAAACGGCTGAATAAGATACGGAGTTGCCGTTGTGCTGTCGATAATGAGCGGAACACCGTGTGAATGAACAAGCTCTGATACAGCGTCAAGATCGGCAATTTCAAGTCTGGGATTGCCGATAAGCTCGGCAAAGACTGCTTTTGTTTTTTCGTTTATGAGCGGTTCAATCTCCTCGGCTGTCACCTTGTTGACATATCGTGTAACAATTCCGAAAGGCTCAAGATCTCCAAACAAATCAATTGTTCCGCCAAAAAGACCTGCGCTTGCGATTACTTCGTCACCTGATTCAAGAATGTTCAGGAGTGCTATCGTAACGGCTGCCATACCTGACGAACACGCAACCGCACCGACACCGTTTTCAATGGAAGCAATTCTGTTCTCAAAAGATGTTACCGTGGGATTGCCTATTCGAGAGTAGGCGTAGCCGGGAGCTCTGTTGTTGAACACCTTTTCAAGCTGTTCGGCAGAGCTGTGCGAAAATGCACTGACCTGATAAATGGGAGTTAAGGTTGAGCCAAAAACCTTTTCACCGTTAAACCCCTTGTGAAGTAATGCGGTGTTAAACTCCATAATATCACCAACCCCTTAATTTCATACAATCAACCCTTTTGTGTAAGACCGTCGTAAGAATTTGTCTGACGGCTTCGATTGATATAGGTAGATTATACTCCATTAATCATAGTATTTCAATAGGTTTAATAAGATTTTACCTCTTGCACAATTTTTCTTTAAAATTTGCCGTAATTCCATTACTTCCTACAATGCATATTTGTTTAGTAGGTATTGATTTTTAAATTAAAAACTGTTACCATTATTATATACTCTTTCAGCAAACAAAACGCACGGAAAGGAGATGCTAAAATTGAAGATTTCAACAAAGGTGGAATTCGGAATCATCGCTGT
>OMDM01000847.1_pt1 | contig 11354 bp, 8 predicted proteins | sample 1673801 | NCBI WGS metagenome assembly OMDM01 (sample SAMEA103958127, study PRJEB25191) | human gut metagenome | biome: human-associated habitat [ENVO:00009003]; feature: intestine environment [ENVO:2100002]; material: feces | place: Germany | collected 2013/2015 | reverse complement strand
CCGACGTCAAGGAATCCATGCGCGAGATCCGTCTGGCGCTGCTCGAGGCCGACGTTAACTTTAAGGTTGTCAAGGAGTTTGTCGCCAAGACTAAGGAGCGCTGCATGACCGCAGAGGTCATGGAGTCGCTCTCTCCGGCGCAAAACGTCGTCAAGATTGTGCTCGACGAGCTTACCGAGATGCTCGGCTCCACCGAGAGCAAGCTCGTCTTTAGCAACCGTATTCCCAATGTCATCATGCTTGTGGGTCTGCAGGGCTCCGGTAAGACCACGGCTGCCGTAAAGCTGGCCTACCTGCTCAAGAAGCAGGGTCGCTCGCCGTTGCTCGCCGCGTGCGACGTCTACCGTCCCGCTGCTGCCGACCAGCTGGCCACGCTCGGCGGCGAGATCGGCGTGCCGGTCTTCCGCGGTGACGGCGAGCACCCGGTCGATATCGCCAAGGGCGCCATCCAGGAGGCCGTCGACCACCTGCGCGACGTGGTCATCGTCGATACCGCCGGTCGTCTGCAGATCGACGAGCAGATGATGCAGGAGGCCGTGGACATCAAGAAGGCCGTTAAGCCCGATCAGGTGCTGATGGTCGTCGATGCCATGACCGGCCAGGATATCGTCAACGTCGTCTCGACCTTTGCCGAGCGCACCGACTTTGACGGCGTGATCATCTCCAAGCTCGACGGCGACGCTCGTGGCGGCGGCGCGCTTTCCGTGCGCCAGGTGACCGGCAAGCCCATCAAGTTCGTGAGCATGGGCGAGAAGCCCGATTCGCTTGAGCCGTTCTACCCCGACCGCATGGCCAAGCGCATTTTAGGCATGGGTGATGTCGTCGGCATTATCGAGAAGGCCCAGGAGGCGGCCGACGCCGAGCAGCTCGAGGCTGCCGAGCGTATGCTGCGCGAGGGTTTTACCATGAACGACATGCTCGACCAGATGAAGGCCGTCAAGAAGATGGGCGGCATGAAGGGCATTCTGGGCATGCTTCCCGGTGGTCAGCGCGCGCTCAACCAGATGGGCGGCAACCTGGACGAGGGCATCTTTGACAAGAACGAAGCCATCATCATGTCGATGACCAAGGAGGAGCGCCTGCGTCCTTCCATCATTAACGGCCAGCGTCGTGCCCGCATTGCCAAGGGTGCCGGCGTGACCCCCACCGAGGTCAATAGCCTTATGAAGCAGTGGGGCGAGATGAATAAGATGATGGGCCGCATGCGCACGATGGCCAATCAGGCGCAGGCTGGCGGCAAGAAGGGCAAGAAGGGTAAGAAGGGCAAAAAGATGCGCATGCCCAATATTCCCGGTCTGGATGCCATGGGCCTGGGCGGCATGGGCGGCCTGGGAACGGGCGGCCCCAAGTCCGATATGGACCTGCTGCGCCAGATGGAAGCGCAGATGCGCAACAAGAAGTAACGACTAGTTGAGTCGTGTATGGCGAAGGCCGCCTGGATGGTATTCCAGACGGCCTTCGCCGTTTGTTCGCTGGTTGTCGCACGCGTGGAAGCGCGTTCTCGACGAGGTGCTTGCCGCTAGTGGCAGCCGCAGCCTTCGTGCCCGTCATGGTCGTGGTGACCGTGGCAGCCGCAGGACTCGCCATGCTCGTGGATGTGCTCGTGATCATGTCCATGGCAGTCGCAGGTGGCCTCGCCGTTCTGTGCGAGCGTGCCGGCAATGAGGGCCTCGACGCAGGCATCGCAGCTGCCCTGGGCGCCCGCATAGACCGTGATGCCGGCTTGGGCAAGCGCGTTGATAGCGCCGCCGCCGATACCGCCGCAAATGAGCGTGTCAATGCCACCGTTGGCAAGCAGGCCCGCCAAGGCGCCGTGGCCGGTGCCACCGGTGCCTACGACCTGCTCGTTGAGCACCTTGCCATCCTGGATGTCGTAGATCTTGAACTGCTCGCTGCGGCCAAAGTGCATAAAGATGTTGCCGTTGTCGTACGTTGTTGCCACCCTCATGGTGCCGACCTCCTTTGCTGGCCATGCGGCCGTCGTCGTGGTGATGGGGGAGTACGCGATGTTGCCGCCTTCGATGACGATCGCCCGTCCATTGACCAGCGCGTTTGCCACCTTGCGATGCGCGCGACTGCTGATTGCCGCCACCGTGGCGCGGGCGATACCCATGTGCAGGGCGACGGCCTCCTGATTGAGGCCCTCCAGATCGCACAGGCGCAGTACTTCGAGCTCATCGACCGTCATATCGATAGCGTCTCCGCTGGCAAGGCCATCGGGGGTAAAGCCGCGATATTCGGGGATGATCCCAACGCGGCGCAGTTTTTCGCGTCTTCCAGCCATACACTCTCCAAATCTGACATATGTCAACAATAGAATAGCGAACGTGCGGATTTGCGCAAGGAATTTCTGGCATATGTCAGAAAATGAGGGCTTATGTTTGGGCTGTGGGGCCGCGTGCGCCTGGGCTACAATGAATCTCGCTTGTAGGCGACTGACAGGAGGGTCAATGAGCAAAGCTGATCAACAGTTTGTAACCATGTGCCGCGATATCTTGGACCATGGCACCACCACCGAGGGCCAAAAGGTCCGCCCGGTGTGGGAGGACGGCACCCCTGCCTATACCATTAAAAACTTTGGCGTCACGGCGCGCTACGACCTGCGCGAGGAGTTCCCCGCGCTTACCCTGCGCCGCACGGCGCTCAAGTCCGCCATGGACGAGATCCTGTGGATCTATCAAAAGAAGTCCAATAACGTGCATGATCTCAACAGTCATATCTGGGATGAGTGGGCCGACGAGACCGGCTCCATCGGCAAGGCCTACGGGTACCAGATTGGCCAGAAGAGCCATTATGCCGAGGGCGATTTCGACCAGATGGACCGAGTGCTGTACGATCTTAAGCACACACCGTACAGTCGCCGCATCATGACCAACACGTATGTGTTTAGCGACCTGTCCGAGATGCACCTGTATCCGTGCGCGTACAGCGTGACCTATAACGTCACGCAGCGCCCGCAGGACGACAAGCCGACGCTCAACATGATTCTCAACCAGCGCAGCCAGGACATTTTGGCCGCGAACAACTGGAATGTGTGCCAGTACGCCATCTTGCTGATGATGGTTGCGCAGTCGATCGATATGATTCCCGGCGAGCTGCTGCATGTGATCGCCGACGCCCATATCTACGACCGTCATGTCGATATTGTCCGCGAACTTATCGAGCGTCCGCAGTTTGCGGCGCCTAAGGTAACGCTTAACCCCGACGTGCACGATTTCTATGCGTTTACGACCGACGACCTGATTGTGGAGGGCTACGAGCACGGTCCGCAGGTCAAGAACATTCCCATTGCGGTGTAGGTGGTGCTCATGACGTGTAAGCTATCTTCTATCGTTGCCGTGTGTGACGATTGGGGCATTGGGTGCGAGGGCGACATGGTGGTGTCCAATCGCGCCGACATGCGCCATTTTGTGGCCTGCACCAAGGGCTGCCCGGTCATCATGGGGCGCAAGACGCTGCTGAGTTTTCCCGGTGGGCGTCCACTCAAGAACCGTCGCAATATCGTGCTTACGCGCGACGATAGCTTTGCGCCCGAGGGCGTTGACGTGGTGCATAGCGTTGACGAGGCGCTCGCCGCGGTAGCCGATGAGCCTGTTGCCTGGGTGATCGGTGGCGGTGAGGTGTATCGGCAGTTTTTGCCGTATTGCGCCGAGGCCGAGGTCACGCACAACCATTGCGCCCATGCCGTGGACACGTACTTTCCTAATCTGGATGCCGATCCTGCGTGGGAAGTTGCGCGGCGCGACGGGGTTGCCACGATTGCCTCTGGCGAGGGCGATGAGGGTGTCGATTATGAGTTCGTGACGTATCGTCGCGTTGAGGCGTAAATCGTCTGGCGTGAACGGTATCATCGGGTTGATTGAATGCATGGGGCGGCGCTTAGCGTCGCCTCGTTTGGTATAGACGTGCTGTAAAGAAGGGTGCGGGCTGGCTGCTATGACTGATGCCGTTGAGGTTCTGCGAATTGATTCGCTCGAGGACGAGCGGCTCGATGCCTACGTGCGACTGACCGAGCGTGAGCTTCGCTGCGTGTTGGAGCCGCAGAAGGGCATTTTTATCGCTGAGAGTGCCAAGGTCATCGAACGCGCGGTGCGTGCCGGATATCAGCCGGTGAGCTTTCTTTTGGGCGAACGCTGGCTCGACCAGATGATGCCGCTGTTTGAGCGCCTAGTCGTGCGCGAGGGCGCGGGTCCTGTTCCTGTGTTCGTCGCCTCCATGGAGCTCATGGAGCAGTTGACGGGCTTTAACGTGACGCGCGGTGCGCTTGCGGCGTTTCGTCGCCCGCGTCAGATTCCGGTTGATGAGTTCTTGGGTGGCGTCGTCGAGGTGGCGGGGGAGCGTCCGGTGCGCGTGTGCGTGCTCGAGGGTATTGTCGACCACACCAATGTTGGCGCGATTTTCCGCTCTGCTGCCGCATTGAACGTTGACGGTATTTTGGTCAGCCCGACGTGCTGCGACCCGCTGTACCGTCGCTCGGCCCGCGTGAGCATGGGCACCGTGTTTCAGGTGCCGTGGACGCGCATTGGCAGCGAGGCTCGTGTGTGGCCGCATGATGGTCTGAGCGCGTTGCACGATGCCGGTTTTTCGTGTGCCGCTATGGCGTTGACGGACGATTCCGTATCGCTGGACGATCCCGTGCTGCAGGAGATTGACCGCTTGGCAATCTTTATGGGTACCGAGGGTGCCGGCTTGGGCGCCAAGACCATTGCCGGCTGTGACCACGCGGTGCGCATTCCGATGGCGCACGGGGTCGATTCGCTTAACGTGGCCGCGGCGAGCGCCGTCGCCTTTTGGCAGCTGTGCCCGCACGTGAGCAATGAGTATCACTACCAGCCGGGTTTGTATCGCTAGGCAGATATTTCGCACCGGGCTCTGGTTTGGGGCGTTTCGGCCGATATCGGTCGGTGCTAAGCTGGTATTGGCTTTGGTCTTAAATTGCCGTTTTGTTGTATGACGTACGCTAGTGGGGAGGGCGTGTGGCTAAGAAATCTACGGCTATCGATGTAACGCAGGGTGTTATTTGGCAGCAGCTGCTGTCGCTGTGCGTTCCCATCTTCTTTAGTTCGTTTTTTCAGCAGGCATACACGCTTATCGGTACCTATATCGTCGGTCAGTTTGGCGGCAAGCTCGCGCTGGGTGGCATTCAGGCCACGATGGTGCTTACGGAGCTCTGCATTGGCTTTTGTGTCGGCGTCGGTGCTGGCTGCGCGGTCATTACGGGCCAGTTTTTTGGCCAGCACGATGACGAGCGCCTGAGCCGATCGGTCCATACGGCCATGACGCTCGCGCTGGTGGGCGGCATCGCCTTCTCGATTCTTGGCATAGTGTTCGTTGAGCCCATGCTGGTGCTTATGAACACGCCGCATGAACTATTGGCCGAGGGCGTGGCCTATGCTCGTTGCTATTTTGCCGCCATGGTTGCGGCGCTTCTACTCAATATGGGAACGGCATTGCTGCGCGCCGTGGGCGACACGCGCGGGCCCGCTGTGATCATCGCTTCCGGCTGCCTTGTTAATGCGGTGCTGGATGTCATCTTCGTTGCCGTGCTTCACATGGAAGCGCTGGGCTGTGGCATCGCGGTGGCGCTGACCATTTGCTCCAACGCCACGATGATCGTGATTCGTATGATGCACGCACCGGGTGCGTGGCGGCTTTCACTGTCCAAACTCGGCATTGATTCTGGTATTTGTAAGAGCATGATCTCGTGTGGTCTGCCGCTTGGCTTTCAGTCTGCTGCGTATTCGATTTCCAACGTTTTGATTCAGGTGTCGGTCAACTCGTTTGGCGCCGATGTCACGACTGCTTGGGGTCTATCTGGGCGCCTGGATGGCATTATCTGGATGGTGACCGAGGCGCTCGGCGTATCGATCACTACGTTCTCGGCGCAGAACTTTGGCGCGCGCAACTACGAGCGCATGCGCAAGGGCTACCATACGTCGCTCGTGCTGTCGTTTATGCTCATTGGTGGCCTGTCTGCCGTGCTGCTGGTGTTCTCGGGCCCGCTGTCGTGTTTGTTTGTCGACGATGCTTCGATTTCGGCGTACACCACGACCATCCTCCATTTCATTGCGCCGTTCTATGCGATTTTCTCGATTATCGAGAACGCCTCGGGTTCCATCCGCGGCGCCGGCGTGAGTCTGCAGCCTATGATGCTCACCATCTTTGGCACCGTTGTCTTGAGGGTGATCTGGGTGTTTGCGATCATGCCCTTCGATCCGTCGCTCGAGCATCTACTGCTGGTCTACCCCGTAACCTGGCTCATCACCGCAACCATGTTCACCATCTACCACCACAGCGGCAACTGGCTAGGTCGCGCCACCGCCTAGCTCATCCGTCAGATACCCCTGATAAGTTGCGGTGAAATAGTTCCTGAAAAGCCCTTGCGGACCGTCAAACAAGTACTATTCCACCGCAACTTCCTTATGAGCTGTAGGTGTTGGCGGAAAACGAATCAATTAGTATTCGATGCCTTGGCGGGCTAGGAGGCCTTCGTCGAAGTAGTGTTTGATGGGACGCATTTCGGTGACTAAGTCCGCGAGGTCGGCCAACGGCAGCAGCCCGCGGCCGGTGAGCACGAGTTCCGTGGTGGCGGGCTTTATCGCGATCAGTTGCCCGTATAGATTTGAACCTTGCCGACTTACAGTGATGCCATCTCTGTCCTTTCGTGCCCGGCGTCGGTTTATCGCCGTCCGGGTTGGGTATTCTAGAAAGCATTATCAACCCCAGTAGATGGAGTTCAAGCAGATGGAGATGGATGACAACAAACGTAGACGGAATATGATTCTCTACGTGCTCATCGCCTTCGTCGTCTACCTCGTGCTCTCGACCGTTCTGTTCCCCAACATCGGTCACACGCAGCAGATTACGAAGACCGATTACTCGACGTTTGTCAAAGCGCTCGATAAGAAGAGCGTCGACAAGGTCGAGTACAACACGGACGATTACTCGATTTATTACACCAAGAAGGGCGAGGACGAGAACATCGCCTACAAGACGACCGGTGTGCCGAATGACGCGGGCTTTACCGATCGCGTGCTTGAGTCTGGCGCTTCGCTGGAGTCGGTCGTTCCCGATAAAAACTCGGGTTTGATGACCTACTACCTGCTCACCCTTATCCTTCCCATGGCGATTTTCTTCCTGATCGGCTGGTGGCTCAACCGCCGCATGAAGAAGGCTATGGGCGATGACGGCCCGTCGATGAACTTTGGCGGCGGCGGTTTTGGCGGCGGCGGACTGGGTAAGTCCGGCGCGCGCGTGATCGCCTCCAAGGACGTGGGCGTGACCTTTAAGGACGTCGCCGGTCAGGAAGAGGCCAAGGAGTCTCTCAAGGAGGTCGTCGACTTTCTGGAGAAGCCGCAGCGCTACGAGGAGATCGGCGCCAAGCTGCCGCGTGGTGCTCTCCTTGTTGGCCCTCCGGGTACCGGTAAGACCCTGCTTGCCAAGGCTGTTGCCGGCGAGGCCGGTGTTCCGTTCTTTAGCATTTCGGGCTCTGAGTTCGTTGAGATGTTTGTCGGTCGCGGCGCTGCTAAGGTTCGTGACCTGTTTAAGCAGGCCAAGGAAAAGGCACCGTGTATCGTCTTTATCGATGAGATCGATACCATCGGTAAGAAGCGCGATGGCGGCGGCTTTAGCGGCAACGACGAGCGCGAGCAGACGCTCAATCAGTTGCTGACCGAGATGGATGGCTTCGATAACCACAAGGGTATCGTTGTCCTTGCCGCAACCAACCGCCCCGACAGTCTCCGCATCCCCGTCGAGCTGCCCGATCTGACCGGCCGCAAGAACATCCTCGAGCTGCATGCTAAGAGCGTGAAGACCGAGCCGCCGATCGACCTGACCGCGATTGCCCGCGCCACGCCCGGTGCCTCGGGCGCCGACCTGGCCAATATCATCAACGAGGGCGCCCTGCGCGCCGTTCGCGAGGGTCGCAAGCGTGCAACCCAGGACGACTTCGAGGAGTCGGTGGAGGTCGTCATTGCCGGCCAACAGCGTAAGTCCACGGTGCTGTCCGACCACGAGAAGCAGGTCGTTTCTTATCACGAGATCGGCCATGCCATCGTTGCCGCTCGCCAGAAGGGCTCTGCGCCGGTCACGAAGATCACCATCGTGCCGCGCACGAGCGGTGCTCTTGGTTATACCATGCAGGTCGAGGAGGACGAGCGCTTCCTGACGACGCGCCAGGAGGTCTTGGACAAGCTCGCTGTCTATTGCGGTGGCCGCGCAGCCGAGGAGCTCATCTTTGGAGAGATGACGACCGGCGCCGCCAACGACATCGAGCAGGCCACCAAGCTCGCCCGTAATATGGTGACGCGCTTTGGTATGTCCGACGAGTTTGGCATGATGGCGCTCGGTACCGTGCAGAACGCGTATCTCAATCAGGACACGTCGCTCACCTGCGCCCCCGGTACGGCCGAGCGCGTGGACGCGATTGTCGCCAAGCTGATCGAGGATGCGCACGACCGCGCTTTGCAGATTCTGAAGGAGAACAAGTTTAAGCTCCACGAGCTGGCTCGTTATCTGTATAAGAAGGAGACCATCACGGGCGAGGAGTTCATGAACCTCCTCACGCGCGAGAATCCGCTGATGCCCAAGCAGCAGTAAAGCCGCGGCCGAGCCAGTAAACGCCGACGCCCCATTTGAGCAGCTTTCTCAAATGGGGCGTTTTGCTTGAGGGGGATGGAAATGAAGATCGTGGTGAGTGCCTGCTTGATGGGCGAGAGCTGCAAGTATAACGGGCTCGACAACTATCATCGCGAGTTGGTCGAGGCCTGCGAGCGTACGGGGACCGAGGTCCTCTTGGTGTGCCCTGAGGTCTTTGGCGGCCTGCCCACGCCGCGCAGGCCGTCCGAGATTGTGAACGGCGAGGTCCGTATCTGCGAGGGTGCCTCGGTCGATCGCGAGTTTCGCCTGGGCGCTCAACGTGCGCTCGATATGTGCGAGCAGGCGGGCGGCCCGTCCGAGATTGCTGCGTGCGTCTTGCAGGACCGCAGTCCCTCGTGCGGCGCGGGTCGCATCTACGACGGTACCTTTAGCGGTACGCTCACCGCGGGCAACGGCGTCTTCGTTGATCTGTTGCTGCGTCACGGCTATCGCGTTATACCAGCTAGCGAGTTCGACCCCAGCATGCTGGAGCAATAAAAAACCACCACAAGGGCACTGCTCCCTTGTGGTGGTTTTGGGCTAGGCCTAGAGCGTGTGGCCGTAGGCGTTGGCGGCCTTGATGGCGGCGGCGAACTTTTCGTCGGTGAAGGGCTCCGGGTTGCCTTGCTTCCACTCGTTGGTGGCGTGTGCGTATTCGCACAGGGCAGGGATGTCGGCCTCGGAAAGTCCGACCTGCTCAAGCGTTACGGGCAGGCCCATCTGCTTGTTAAAGGCGGCGTAGCGTTCAAGGCTCTCGGTATCGCCCGTATAGGCAAACAGCACGAGCACGCCCAGGCTCACGACCTCACCGTGCAGATAGGTTCCCTCGCGCGGAATGCTGCACGTCGCATTGTAGAACGCGTGCGCCACGCTCGAGTTGTAGTAGTAATCGTTTTGGTTGGTCAGGTTCGAGACATAGCCCGTGTTGACCACGATGTCGAGCGCGATCTGCTTGACGGCCCCGCTCGACAGATTCCGGCGCACGTCCTCAAGACCCTGGACGCCATAAGTAAACAGCGGCTCGGAGCAGGTGTGGGCGAGTGCCAGGCCAAGACCGGCGGTATGCTCCAAATTACCGGCGCTCGTGGCGTATTCGACCTCGGGCTGCTTGGACAGGGCATCGCCCACGCCGGCCCAGAAGTACTCCGCCGGAGCTTCGGCGATAATCTTGGGGTTGATGAAGATATGCGCAGGTCGGTTGGGGTACGAATATCCCTCGAGCGAGCCGTCGTCGTTGTACACGACGGCAATGGCGGTCGCGGCCGAGCAGTTGGAACAGATCGTCGGGACGGTGAAGACGATCTTCTTGAGCTCGATGGCTGCGGTCTTCACGGTGTCGAGTGCCTTGCCGCCGCCACAGGCGATAAGCACGTCTGCCTGCTGGCAAGCGGGGGAGTTCACGACCTTGGCGATATTGGCGCGCGTGCTGTTGGTGCCGTAGACGCGCGTCTCCAGAATCTCGACGTCGGTGCCTGCCAGCGCAGCCTCGATGCCCGGCAGCGCCGCAGCCAGGGCTCGCTTGCCGCCGATGATGGCGACCTTGGTCGCTCCGTACTCTGCCAGTGCGGCGGGCAACTCGGTAAAACAATCCTCGCCAACGGTGTAGTCGCTCATTCCAATCGTGCGCATAGCAACCTTCTTTCGTTCGATAAAGTGCTTTCAGGTATTTTGCTCCAAGAGAAGGTCCACAGCCGCGAGAAATTTCGAACGTATAAAACCAGTGTTGAGGGTTTTTCGCCGGCGCTGAACGTGCTAGCATACTTCGCATAAGCGTTGATGGGGACGAGTAGTCGGCCGTCCGCATGCTACAGAGAGCGGGGAGCGCTGAGAACCCGTGCATGCGACCGATGAAAATCACCCCGGAGCTGCGGTCCCAACGGACGTGCCGCGCAGGTTCGTCTTAGTAGACATCGCCGAGATGGTCGTCGATACAGACCAGCCGAGTAACGGATGCGAGCGCGCGGCGACGCGAGCGAGGGCATCTAAGCTGGGTGGTTAAGCGAAGAGCTTTTACGGACAGACTGTCCGTTTTGTGGCGCTTCGTCCCAGCTTGTAGGGACGGGCGCTTTTTTGGTGCCCAGAGGGCGTGCGCGCCCATGACAAGAAAGGGGTACCGTGGCAAACGAGTACAAGCAGACGATGAATCTGCCCAAAACCGGATTTCCCATGCGTGCCGGTCTTTCCAAGTCCGAGCCAAAGCGACTCAAGGACTGGCAGGACAACAAGGTCTACGAGCAAGTTCTAAAGAAGAACGAGGGTCACAAGAAGTTCGTGCTGCACGACGGTCCTCCGTACGCCAACGGTCCGATCCACATCGGCCATGCCATGAACAAGATCTCCAAGGACATGATCGACCGTTACTGGATGATGCAGGGCTATGAGGTTCCCTATGTCCCCGGTTGGGACTGCCACGGTCAGCCGATCGAGCACAAGGTCGAGGAAAAGCTCGGCACCGAGAAGTTCAACCAGACCTCCACGGCCAAGATCCGCGAGCTTTGCAACGAGTTCGCTGTCGAGAACATCGAGCTCCAGAAGGCCGGCTTCCGTCGCTTGGGCGTGCTTGGCGACTGGGACAACCCGTATCTGACGCTCTATCACCAGCACGACGCCGCCGACATCGAGGTCTTCAAGGCCATGTTCGATAAGGGCATGATCTATCGCGGTCACAAGCCGGTTCACTGGTGCAAGCACTGCCACACCGCGCTGGCCGAGGC
>OMDM01000843.1_pt1 | contig 11390 bp, 10 predicted proteins | sample 1673801 | NCBI WGS metagenome assembly OMDM01 (sample SAMEA103958127, study PRJEB25191) | human gut metagenome | biome: human-associated habitat [ENVO:00009003]; feature: intestine environment [ENVO:2100002]; material: feces | place: Germany | collected 2013/2015 | reverse complement strand
TGCGGTTTTCCCCAAACGTCCGATGTAATAGCATGTTATTCCGCCTAACCAATTACCGGCTGTGGCCGAGACGACACAGCCCCACGTAGAGTAACCGGCGACCAATAATAGTCCCAAAACGACTTCGGAACTGAACGGTAAGATACTGCCGGCAAGGAATGCGGCGATAAAAAGTCCGGCATAGCCCCATTCGCTCAGAGACGTCAAAAATTCCATGCGTATAGAAATAAGTAAACGATTGCGACAATACCCATTTGCCATAAGACATAGCGGTTGCGCGTATGTATGAGGTAGTAACCGGCTGATTGGGCCATGATTACATGCATCAAGGGCAGCGAAATCGAGGGCGAGCAGATTGCGGTGGATGCGCTGCTGGCGATGCTGGCGCAGGCGCAGTCGGAAGGGCTGACATCATGGCAGATCAGCGCGGGATACCGGAGCGTTGCCTATCAGCAGAAGCTGTTCGACGACAAGGTGTACAGCTATCGTCAGCAGGGCATGACTGGCGCACAGGCGCGGAGTGCGGCGCGCAAACTCGTCGCAGAACCCGGATGCAGCGAGCATCACACCGGGCTGGCGTTCGACATCACCGTGCCGGGCACGTCCTTCGGCGGCACAAAGCAGGCGAAATGGCTGGAAGAACACTGCTGGGAGTGGGGATTCATCCTGCGCTACCCGGCGGACAAGACCGCCATCACCGGCATCACGAATGAGCCGTGGCACTTCCGCTACGTTGGGGTGGATGCGTCAATGGAGATGCGGGAGACAGGGGAGTGCCTGGAAGAGTATGTGGAGAGGAAGCAGAGCGAATAATCGTTGATTGTTCTTTCAAAGTGTGATATAATATAAAGCAGGAGGTGGAAGCAATGATGATTCAGTCTGAAACGATGGTATCTATTGCTGATGCAAGCCGTGACTTTTCGCGCGTTGCGCGGCTGGTTGACGAGAAAGGTTCGGCGGTTATTTTGAAGAATAATGCGCCGCGCTACTTGGTAATTGATTTCAGCCGTGCAGAGGAATATCAGGAAGCATCTGACGAAGAATTGCTTGCGCTTGGTGAACAGCTTATTGAAAAAAACCGGGTTGCGTATGAGGCGCTTGCCAAATGATTAGGCTGACAGCGAAAAACGTCATTGCACTGCATAAGCAGATGATTGAGAAAACCGGCGGCTCGTATGGTGTACGGGATGAAGGCTTGCTGGAATCTGCGCTGGCAAGTCCCTTTATGACGTATGACCAGATTGAGTTGTTTCCATCGGTGTATCAAAAAGCTGCCAGACTGTGCTTTGGTTTTGTGAAGAATCATCCGTTTATTGATGGAAATAAACGGATAGGAACGCAACTCATGCTTATTCTCCTTAAAAAAAGCGGCATTGAGCTGTTTTATACGCAGGAAGAACTGATAGAGGTAATTCTCCATGTAGCCGATGGTACGATTGGCTATGAAGAACTATTGACGTGGGTGCTTGAACATAGTTAATGCGTTATCACCCAATCCCCATCGTATCCAGTGCCATCATGAGGACAAAGCCCGCCAGCGTCGCGAGAACCATCAGACGCTGCCGCGGGCATTTTTGGCATTCCGGCAGAAGCTCCGCCAAGATGACCGTCACCATGGCGCCGCCGGAGAGCGAAAGCAGCAGCGGCAGGGCGGCGCGGACGCGAATCGCCAGCAGTGCGCCCAGAATCCCAGCAAGCGGCTCGACTGCGCCGGATAACTGTCCGAAGAAGAACGAACGGCGGCAGGAATAACCGTCGCGGCGGAGCGGCAGACTGACCGCCGCCCCTTCGGGAAAGTTTTGCAGCGCAATGCCGATGGCAAGCATCCACGCGCTGTGCCACGCCGCCCCGCCGGGGGACGCCAAAGCACCGAACGCGCAGCCGACCGCCAAACCTTCGGGAATGTTGTGCAGGGTGATGCTGCCAATCAGCAGAACGGTTCTGCGGCGCACGTCGGACAGCGGCGTTCGGCGCATCCGGCGTGAAAGCAGCGCATCCGCCAACAGCACGAGCAGCCCGCCGAGCAGAAATCCGCCGCTGCACATCAGGAGCGGGCTTTGCCGGAGGGAATGCGCGGACGTCAGCGCGGGCGCAAGGAGCGAAAAGTACGACGCGGCGAGCATGATGCCCGCACCGAGCGCCATCAGCAGGTTCATCACGCTTGGGTGAAATCGCCGGAGCGGGAATACGAGCGCCGCACCCAGCGCCGTCAGCAGATACATGAGCAGTGTCGCGAGAATGGCGGCGGACAGGGGGGATAAAATCATCAGAAACACATCCTTCCAAATAGAAAATTGCAGCACCGAACAAACGGCAGGAGGATTCTGCCTTCATCATACGCCGAGGATGGAAAAAAGTGCGGAAAGTCAACCGGATGCATCCAGCGTCAAAAAAAGATGAAAAACCTTCCGCCTGAAAGCAGGAATTTCGCCGAAAACGTAGAAAGAATAAGGGTTGCAATTTTGGCTTGAAGGATTTTTTTGCCTTTGGGCTTTCAGAAAGTGTGAGTGTGATTCAAGCATGACCCAAGTCCCCTACACCCTGCGCGTTCTGGCGGGCGAAACGGAAACGCGTTACGGCGAGCGGCTGTATCACAGCGGCGCAGTGCATATTGTGGAGAAGAGCGCAAAGCGCCTGAGCTGCAAGGTCGCGGATGGCGAAATGTACGATGTGGTATTCACCGACGACGGCGAAAGCCGCTGCAGCTGCCCGATTTATGAGGAAGCCGGCGCGTGCCGGCATGTGGTGGCGGCAATGATCAAGTGTCAGGATGAAGGCGCAATGGGCGATATGGTGCGCCGCAAGGCGGAAGCGGCCGGCCCGAAGCTGATGGCGGCAATGGATCGCGCGCTGCCGGAGGAGGGCACCATCCACATGGAGGTTCGCCTGACCCTCGAACCCGTGCGCGAACAGATTACGCCCCGCATCCGCATTTGCCTGCTGATTGGTGAAGAACGCCTGTATGTGGTCAAGTCGATTCCACAGATGATTGATGCCATTGACACGCAGACGCCTGTGGAGTACGGCAAGGGCTTCGTGTTTCACCCGGAATGGATGCGCTTCGGCACGGTGCAGGAGCGGATTTTGAAGATTCTGCGCGCGCTGTGTCTGGCACAGAAAGAAGCTGGCGCGCTCCTGCGCGGCGCGGAACAGCGTGATTTGGCGCTGCCGGAGCCGTTCGCGGAGGAAATCCTGCGGGAGCTGATGAACACGCCGTTTCGCCTGAAGGTCGGGGAAAAGACGGTTGCGGTCAAGCCTGTGCGCGCAAGGAAGATTCCACTGCAGTTCCGCGTCTCCAGCGACTTGCACGGCTTGACGGTCGTTGCCATGTTCCCCAAGGAATTCCGTCCGCTGCTGCCGTCCTGTTCCTTCGCGCTGGTGGGGGAGAACGTCGTGGCGGTGGAGGAGCAGCAGCGCGGCGTGCTGCGCGTGCTGTATCAGGAGCAGTTGGGCGGACAGTGCAGCTTCGACTATCCCGTGCGCGAGGCGGCGCGTGTGATGGGCGAACTTGTGCCGTTCCTGAAACTGACCGGGCTGGTGGAAATCTCCGATGAGCTGCGCCGTCAGCTGATTCAACTGCCGCTGGTGGCGCGCGTGTATCTTGACCGTTCTGCCAATGGACGCGATGTGGTGGCGCGGGCACAGTTCCGCTACGGCGATCGCACCATTGACCCGTTTGACGAAACGCCCCTGCCGGAGAATCTCCCGCGCGGCGAAAAACTGCTCTTGCGCGACGCGGCGGCGGAACGCAAGGTGCTGGATGCGCTGGGGGCGGCGGGCTTCATCGTCAGCAAAGGGCATGTGTATTTGACGGGGCAGGAAGCCATTTTCAACTTCGTCAGCGAAGGCTTGCAGCATTTGCAGGAGCTGGCGGAAGTGTACCTGTCCAACGACTTCAAGCGCATGACGCCGCGCAAGCCGAAATTTGCGGGCAAAATGCGCTTGAACGGCTCGGCGCTGGAGCTGAAATTCACCCAGGACGACGAACCTGCGCAGGAAATCCTCGCAATTATGGAAGCACTGGCGCGCCGCCGCCGCTATTTCCGCCTGAAAGACGGCTCGTTCCTTGATTTGTCCGCGATGGACGAGTGGCTGCCGCTGGCGGATTCCATCTTCGAGGCGGCGCAGGCGGAGGGCGCGGAGTCGGTCGCGATGGGGGACGACACCATCCGCCTGCAGGCGTACCGCGCGTGCTATCTGCAAAGCCTGCTGGAGAGCCTTGGACTGCCCATCGAAGTGGATGAAAAGACGCAGGCAACCGTTCGTCTGCTGACTGACCCCGGCAAGGTGCAGGACGTGAAGCTGCCCGACGGCTTAAGCCTGCGCCCGTATCAGGAACGCGGCTTCCAGTGGCTGCTGGCGCTTGACCGGCTGCACATGGGCGGTGTGCTGGCGGACGACATGGGCTTGGGCAAAACCGTGCAGGTGATTGCGCTGCTGATGGCGACGCGGCAGGAAGGGCAGGTTAGCCTTGTTGTCGCGCCGACGACGCTGACATATAACTGGCTGAGCGAACTTGGCCGTTTCGCGCCGGATTTGTCGGTGATGGTGCTGGGCGGTTCGGCGGCACAGCGCGCCAGCCAGATTCGCCACGTCAAGGAAGCGCACGACGTGGATGTGCTGATTACGTCCTACCCGCTGATTCGGCAGGACATCGAGCAGCTGACGACGATTGAGTTCCGTTTTGCTATCTTAGACGAAGCGCAGCACATCAAAAACGCGGGCAGCAAGGGCGCGCAGGCGGTTCGCCAATTGCAGGCGCAGACGCGCTTTGCCCTGACGGGTACGCCGCTGGAAAACGGCGTGGGCGAACTGTGGAGCATCTTCAACTTCGTCCTGCCGGGGTATCTGCTCAGTTACAGCGCGTTCCTGCGCCGCTATCAGGATGGAACGGACGCGGAGGATTTGCGCCGGCGCATCAGCCCGTTCCTCATGCGCCGCCTGAAGAAGGAAGTGCTGACGGAGCTGCCGGACAAGATAGAATCCGTGTTCACGGCGCAGATGAGCCCGGAACAGGCGAAGGTATACGAGGCGACGATGATGCGGCTGCGTCAGCGCGTGGACTCCATCGTCAAGGAAAAGGGCTTCGAGCGTGGACGCACGGAGGTGCTTGCGGCGATTACCCAGCTGCGCGAAATCTGCTGTCATCCGTCGCTGGTTTTGGACGACTATACGGGTACATCCGGCAAGCTGGATATGCTGCTGGATATGCTGCCGGAAGCGATTGCGAAGGGGCGGCGTGTGCTGCTGTTCAGCGCGTTCACCTCGATGCTGAAAATCCTTCGCCGCGAGCTGGATGATGCGGGTTATGAAACGATGTACCTGGATGGCGACACGCCCGCACAGCGTCGCGTAGAGATGGCGGAGCAGTTCAACGCGGGTCAGGGGCAGATTTTCCTGATTTCGCTCAAGGCGGGCGGTACGGGCCTGAACCTGACGGGCGCGGACATGGTGATTCACTACGACCCGTGGTGGAATCCGGCGGCGGAAGATCAGGCAACCGACCGCGCGTACCGCATTGGGCAGACGCGCAAGGTGGAGGTGATTCGTCTGGTAACACATGCTTCGATTGAGGAGCAGGTGGTTGCGCTGGGGCAGCGGAAGAAAGCGCTGTTTGACCAGCTGATTAAGCCGGGGGAATCCATGGTGGGCGGACTGTCGCCGCAGGAGATTATGTCCTTGTTCCAGTGAGGGAAAAGGGGTTCTTCACGGAAAGTTGTGGGGGAGCAAACAAGGGCTTAGGCGAAGCCCCAAAAAGCTGCACGCGGAAGGAGCATGAAAGCGCGACCAACTCAATCGCGAAAAGGGGTCAAGGGGCAATTGCCCCTTGCAGGGTCAAGGGACAGCGTCCCTTGTGGGGTTTGGGGCAACGCCCCAACAGTTCCACGGGCGACCAGTATGCCAAACGCGCTCAACAAAGGTGCAGGCAGCGAAGCGTCCCTGCCAGTAACTTTGCGCTTCCGCAGAAGCGCCCCCAAGCTGCTCTACCCACAACTTGCATATTGTCGCGCCAAATGGGCGCGACCAGATTGCCGGTCTTTCAAACATAGTTGCTTTTTAGCAGGGGATTTCCCGTCCAAGCGGGAATCAGCTGACTTTCCCCGCCTTGTGCGCCTTGAGCTTCTTCACCGCGTCAAGCGCGTAGTCCACCAGCGCCACCAAAGCCAGCGCAACCGCAATCCAGAGGATGATTCTGTCCAGCGGCAGCGACGCCGCGACAAATTCCTTGTGCCAGAAGGAGAGAATCAGCGCCGCGATAAAGGAAAACTGCGCCGCTTTGCCCAAGATGTTTGAGTAGACGACAATGCCGTTTTGCAGCATGTAGATGCCGCCGATAATCATCACAACTTCCTTCGTCATCACGATGAGAATCGCAGGCCACGGGAACACGCCGGACAGCCCTTGCCCAAGCAGCGCGGTGCAGACCATCAGCTTGTCCGCCAAGGGATCCATCAGCTTGCCGAAAGCGGTAATCTGATTGTTTTTGCGTGCAAGATACCCGTCCAGATAATCGGTGATGCTGGCAATGATAAACACGGCGAGCGCCCACTTCTCGTATCCGGCGAGAAATAACCCTGCGAAAACCGGAATCAGCACGAGACGGAGCATCGTCAGGATGTTGGGGAGATTCCAAATGTTTTTGAGATACTTGCTGCTGAAACTACCCACGAAATAAGTCCTTTCTAATAAACTTGCCGGCAGGAATACCGGGTTACCTAAAAACTCGCGCCTCTAAGCATACCACAAAATGCGCCGAAAGAAAAGCCCAAAGCGCGAATTTTGATGCCGAATCAACGATTTTCGCGGAAGTTTCGGCAGGAAAAACACACAGCGCGTCGAATGAATGCAGAGAAAGTACAGAATAACGGAGGAAATGAGATATGCTGACACGAAACGATGGCAGGGCGCCGGAAATGGGGCGCCCTGTGACGATTGAAACCGACTTTGTGCGCACGGCGGATGGCTCGTGCCTGATTTGCACGGGCAATACAAAGGTTATCTGCACCGCATCGGTGGAGGAGAATGTGCCGCCGTTCCTGCGCGGAAAGGGGCAAGGCTGGGTGACGGCGGAATATGCCATGCTGCCCGCCTCGACAGGACGGCGCAAGCAGCGCGACGGCGTGAAGCGGGACGGACGCGGCGTGGAGATTTCCCGGCTGATTGGGCGCAGCCTGCGTCAGGCGGTTGATTTGACGGCGCTGGGCGAACGTACCATCACGCTGGACTGCGACGTGCTGCAGGCTGACGGCGGAACGCGCACCGCGGCGATTACCGGCGCAATGGTGGCGCTCGTGTGCGCGGTCAGCAAGCTGCTGGACGAGGGCAAGCTCCTGCGCTCACCGATTACGCATCAAATCGCGGCAATTTCCGTCGGCGTGGTGGATGATACGCCCTGCGTCGACTTGTGCTATGAGGAGGACAGCCGCGCGCAGGTGGATATGAACATCGTCATGAACGAAAAGGGCGAGTTCGTTGAGCTGCAGGGCACGGGCGAGGGTCGCTCTTTCACGCAGGCGGAACTGAATGCGCTGCTGGACATGGGCGCGAAGGGCATCCGCGCGCTGATGGAGAAGCAGAAGGATTCGCTGGCGGAATCCAAGCGGCATTTGAGCGCCAAACCGACGCTTGTGGTCGCGTCCTCCAATCAGCATAAGATTCGCGAATTGCAGCACATTTTCGGTGATTACTACACCGTTGTGTCGATGGTGGCGGCAGGTTTCAATGCGCCGATTGAGGAAACGGCGACGACGTTCGCTGGCAATGCGGCCATTAAGGCGGAGACGGTCAGCGCGGCGACGGGACTGCCGACGCTTGCGGATGACAGCGGTTTGTCCGTCGAGGTGCTGGATGGCGACCCCGGCGTATACAGCGCGCGTTACGCCATGATGGCGGGCGAGGGCAGCGGCGATGCGGCGAACAATGCGCTGCTGCTGCGGCGCATGAAGGGCAAGACCGACCGCTCCTGCGCGTTCATCTGCGCGCTGGCGCTCAAGATTCCGGGCAGGGAGACGCTGATTGCGGAAGGCTCCTGCCCCGGCGTACTGCTGGAGGAAGAGCGCGGCACGGGCGGCTTCGGCTATGATCCGCTGTTCCTCTATGAGCCGCTGAACAAGACGTTTGCTGAAGTGACCGAGGAAGAGAAGAACCAAATCAGCCATCGCGCGCGGGCGTGCGAGAAGATGCTCGAGATTATGAAGGGGCTGCACGAATGATACGCGCACTGGTGCTGTCCGACATTCACGGCGAGGAGAGCCAACTGCGGTGGATGCTGGAAGAAACATGGAAGATGACGGGGAAAATCGACGGATACTTCTTTCTGGGCGACGGCGTGGATGATTTCGCACAAGCGGAAAACTTCATCCGCCGCCGCGACCCGGATGCGCTGATGCTGGATGTGCGCGGCAACAACGACTTCTGCTGCCCGAACGCCCCGTACTACCGGGTGACGGATTTCGGCGGCGTGCGGCTGTACCTGACGCATGGGCATTTGGAGCGCGTCAAGCTGACCCGCTCGTTCCTCTATGAGCGGGCGCGGGAGGAAAAGTGCGATATTGCGTTCTATGGCCATACGCATGAGCCGGATATGGTCACAGGCGTGCCGATGCTGGTCAATCCGGGCGCGGTCTGCCGGGAGCAGATGGCGATGCTGGAGGTAGAGGACGGCCGCCCAAGGGTGAAAATGCTGGTATTTTGAGGAAGAACTGACGCAATGAGGTGACCAGATGGCGGAAAAGGCATTCGCCAGATGGTTGCCGAATAAGTCAGAGATTCCGTGAAGGAGGACAAGATATGCGCGGACTGGTGCGCGTGGGGGCGGCGGTTCCGTCGCTGGCGCTGGGGAACGTGAAGGAGAACATGAAGCGCCATCTGGCGATGATGCGGGAAGCGAAGGAGAAGTACGTCAGCATCGTGACTTTCCCGGAGCTGAGCCTGACGGGGTATACCTGCGGCGATTTGTTTTTTCAGCGACGGCTGCTGGACGATGTGACGGACGCGCTGCTCGCACTAAAGGACGAAATGCCGGAGGGAATCCTTGCGGTCGTCGGTGCGCCGCTGGAAATTGAGGGCGCACTGTATAACTGCGCGGTGGTGCTGCACAAAGGCGAAATCATCAGTGCTGTGCCGAAAACGTTCCTGCCCAATAACGGCGAATTCTATGAGAAGCGCTGGTTTCAGTCGGGGGATGCGCGCAGGGATGCATCGGCTGCCATTCCGAAGCTGAAAACGGATGTCTGCCGTCAGGCAATATTTGAAACGGGGGACGGCGTGCGCTTCGGCATCGAGCTGTGCGAGGATTTGTGGGCGCCGCTGCCGCCGAGCACGATGCTGTCCGTTGAAGGCGCGGAAATCATCCTGAACCTGTCCGCCAGCAATGAGCTGCTGAGCAAGCGCGAGTACCGCCAGCAGCTCATCAGCCAGCAGAGCGCGCGCTGCCAGTGCGGGTATGTGTACGTTTCGGCGGGCATGGGCGAATCGTCCTCCGACCTTGTGTTCTCCGGGCATAGCGTGATTGCCTCCTGCGGCACGGTCATCCGGGAAAGCGAGGGGTATCTCGCGGATAATTACCTGATGACGGCGGATATTGACATCGACCGCATCCGCGCCGACCGCATGAAGCAGAGCAGCTTCGCGGACTGCGCGGCGCAGGTGCGCGCCATGTGGAAGCAGGAGCCGAATATCCTGAGAACGATGGAAAACGCGCTGCTGCCGGACGACGAAGCGCCGGATTACCGCGTCAGCAAGCACCCGTTCATCCCGTCGGACAAGGCGTCCCGGCAATTGCGGTGCGCGCAGATTCTGGCGATGCAGGCGACGGCGCTGGCGCGTCGCTTGGCCGTCACAGGCGGGAAGGTCGTCGTTGGCATCTCCGGCGGATTGGACTCGACGCTTGCGCTGCTGGCGGCGTGCAAGGCGGTGGACATGCTCCATCTGCCGCGCACGAACATCCTCGGCATCACCATGCCGTGCTTCGGCACAACCGACCGCACCTACCACAACGCGCTGGATTTGATGACGAGCCTTGGGGTGAGCCAGCGGGAAATCCCGATTCACAACGCGGTTCGCCAGCATTTTGCCGACATCGGGCACGACGAGAGCGACCACTCCGTCACCTACGAGAATTGTCAGGCGCGCGAGCGGACGCAGGTGCTGATGGACGTGGCGAACAAAATCGGCGCAATTGTCCTTGGCACAGGCGATTTGAGCGAAATCGCGCTGGGCTGGTGCACTTACAACGCCGACCACATGAGCATGTACGGCGTGAACAGCGGCGTGCCCAAAACGCTGGTGCGCTGGGTGATTCAGACGGCGGCGGAGAACGAAGCCTTCTCATCCAGCCGCGAATGCCTGCAAAGCATCCTTGACACACCCATCAGCCCTGAGCTGCTGCCGCCGGATGAGAAGGGAAATATCCTCCAGCAGACGGAGGATGTCGTCGGGCCGTACGCGCTGCACGACTTCTTCCTCTACTATGCGATTCGCTTCGGATATCCGCCGAAAAAGGTATTCGAGCTGTGCTGCATTGCGTTCAAGGACGATTTCAGCTGCGAAACCATCCTCAAATGGCTGAAAAACTTCTATCGCCGCTTCTGGACGCAGCAGTTCAAGCGGAACTGTATGCCTGACGGCGTGAAAATCGGCTCCATTGCCCTGTCTCCGCGCGGCGACTGGCGGATGCCGTCGGATGCGCAGTACAAGGCGTGGATGGACGAATGCGATTGCATAAAGGCATAAAATGATAACGATAGGGCTTGCGTGAAACCACCAAATCTGGTATAATGGCAGCGAAACATCACGATGCGCCACAAGGGAGGCGAACGGCATGAGGTGTCAATACTGCAACTGCGCGGAGAGCAAGGTCATCGACTCGCGCCCGACCGAAGAGGGCAACAGCATTCGTCGGCGGCGGGAGTGCATGGGCTGCGGGCGGCGATTCACGACGTATGAGAAAATCGAGATGCTGCCGCTGATGGTTGTCAAGCGCGACGGCCGGCGGGAAACCTTTGACGCGCAGAAGATTAAGGCAGGCATTCTTCATGCCTGCGAGAAACTTCCGGTGTCCATGCAGCAGATTGACGCGATGACCACGAGCATCGAGCAGCGCGCCTATGCCAGCATGGAAGGGGAGATTTCTTCCCAGCGCATCGGCGACATGGTGATGGAGGAACTGAAAGCAACAAACGACGTGGCATATGTGCGCTTTGCGGCGGTGTATCGCCTCTTCACGGATATTGGAACGTTCATGCAGGAACTGCAGAAGCTGCTGGATGAGGGGAAAAAGTAAAGCTGATACCATGGGTGCTACCAATGTGGATTAACCCCAAAGGTTGCGGCGCCGAAGGTTTCCAAAGGGCGATCGGAAAGCCCTTTGGTCGCGCCCGCAGGCGCGA
>OMDM01000840.1_pt1 | contig 11432 bp, 10 predicted proteins | sample 1673801 | NCBI WGS metagenome assembly OMDM01 (sample SAMEA103958127, study PRJEB25191) | human gut metagenome | biome: human-associated habitat [ENVO:00009003]; feature: intestine environment [ENVO:2100002]; material: feces | place: Germany | collected 2013/2015 | reverse complement strand
CCCAAATAGTCTCAATATACTGTGGCTTTGCAGTGTTCATCTCGATTTTCTCACGGATTTTCTTGATATGTACGGTTACTGTCGCAATATCTCCTATCGAATCCATATTCCAGATTTCCTTGAATAATTCCTCCTTGGTAAATACGTGATTTGGATTTTCTGCGAGGAATGTAAGCAGGTCAAATTCTTTTGTTGTAAACTGCTTTTCTTCCCCGTTTATCCATACTCGTCTTGCCGTTTTATCGATTTTGATTCCACGGATTTCTACGATATCATTCTCTGGCGTGTTGCTTCCGATAAGACGCTCATATCTGGCAAGATGAGCTTTTACCCTTGCAACAAGCTCTGATGGAGAGAATGGCTTGGTCACATAATCATCTGCTCCAAGTCCAAGTCCCCTTATCTTATCTATATCATCTTTTTTTGCTGATACCATCAAAATAGGTGTATTTTTCTTTCCACGGATCTGCTTGCATATCTCAAATCCATCAATTCCCGGCAGCATAAGATCAAGTATAAACAGATCAAAATCTTCTGCTAGTGCTCTCGCAAGTCCATTTGTTCCATCGTTTTCAACTTCTACCTCGAACCCGCTAAGCTCCAGATAGTCTTTCTCAAGATCTGCAATTGCAACCTCATCTTCCACTATTAAAATTTTACTCATTTGGCACCTCCTGATATTTACGGATAACAAAAACCATCTTTGTTCCGCTTCCTTCTTTACTTGTCGCCCATATTTTGCCACCATGGTCTTCTATTATTTTTTTGACTATTGAAAGTCCTATTCCGCTTCCACCTGTTGCAGAATTTCGTGACGCATCTGCACGATAAAAACGATCAAATATATATGGCAGATCTTTCTGGGCTATTCCTCGACCATTATCTTCTATCTCAACCTGTATAAAGTCTCCGACATCATTTATTCTGATATTTATAGAACCATTTGTTTTGTCCATATATTTTACAGAATTTCCGATAATATTATTTATTACACGTCGTATCTGTTCCGGATCAGCTATGATCAGCGTTTTTTTATCAACATAATTTGAATATGACAGTTCTATATTTTTTGCCTCGAGATCAAGACCAATCTCCTCGACACAATCACTGAAATATTCTGTAACGTTGATTTTTGCAAAATTATATGGTATGCGGTTTGTATCAATTTTTGAATAAAGCGTGAGCTCGTTTATAAGTGTATCCATCTCACTTGCTTTATTATATATCGTCCTGACATACTTATCAATCTTCTCCGGCGTATTTGCAACCCCATCTAGTATTCCCTCCGAATAACCTTTTACGGCAGTGATCGGTGTTTTTAAATCATGTGCGATATTGCTTATGAGAGTTCTATTCTCCGTCTCGTTGGTGTTTTTTCTTCGGCATTACTCTTAAGACGCTGACGCATCTGCTCAAATGTAACGCAAAGTTCTCCTAGCTCACCATCCGATGAACTTGTCTCAAGTGAAAAGTCCAGATTACCCTCCTTGATGTTTTCAGCAGCAAACTGAAGTTTTTTTATCGGATTAAGAAGACTTCTATGTATCCAGACTATGAGCATAACAGCCGTTACCACAAGTATTATAAGTATTGCTATAATAAGCTCGATCATAAAATGTTTAACCTCAGGAACAACGCTCTGTGTCGATGTTACAATGTACAATGCATCTTGATTTTTCTGCATATCTGTGAAATTTAACTGTTTAATGATCACCTTATCATCGCTGTCCATAAAGCTGGTGACTTCCGAGCCGCTCTGTACATTTGAGATCTTAGGAAGTGTCAGAAGAACATCCCTGTTATCCTCACCTCCGTTAAATATAATATTTGCACCATTTTTTACAATTAAGTATGAATACTTCTCACTGAGTGCCTCATTCTCCTGCTCAAGGTATTTCTCATCCAATAACTTATCCGGATCATCTGCGGCCAGTTCTGCATATTTTGCATAATCCTGCTCAGTGACCTTTTTCAGAAGAAGAACCGAATTCGTAAGCCACATTTCTTCTGAATCTGTAATTCCGTAACTTTCATTTATCGCTTTTATCTGGAAATTATGAAATCCAGCCAGAACAGCACATGATAAAAGTACCGGAACTAAAATAATTATCAGAAATGATATCATAAGTTTGCTCTTTATTTTCATAGTGCCTCCAAAATATATCCAAATTACTTTATATCATTCAATATTCTTTTCTAATTATATCATACACCCACTAAACACTGTCTAAATTTTCCATTAAATTTAAAAATTGTAAAAAAAACCGCTTATCCTCACGGTATAAGCGATTTTCTGATATTGATACAAATAAACTACATTGTTTCAGCTATTTTGCCTGAAATTTTTTGGCAAGCACTTTTGTCAATATGTTGATAAGGAATACGATCACAAGCAGTACAACCGCAATTCCAAACGCAACATCAAATTTTCCTTCACTTGTTGCTGAAAGATACAGCTTTATGGTAAGTGTTCCTCCTGACTGGAATATCTTTGAAAAAAATCCGCTGCCGGTTTTTGGAAGCATTCCTGCACTTCCGGCTGTAAAAAGAAGTGCTGCCGATTCTCCCACAATACGTCCGATTGCAAGGATTACACCTGTGATGATTCCCGGCATCGCCGATGGAAGAAGGATCGTGCGGATCGTGTGCCATTTACCGGCTCCAAGTCCGACCGCACCATGTCTGTAACTGTCAGGCACTGTTTTTAACGCTTCCTGCGTATTTCTGGTTATGAGAGGAAGAACCATAAGTACAAGGGTCAGCGATCCTGTCAATATACTATATCCCATTCCAAGTGTCTGTCCAAAAAACATCATTCCAAAAAGGCCGAATATAATAGATGGGATACCTGAAAGTGTCTCTGTTGCAAATTCAATTCCCGATACTAATTTTCCCGGCTTTGCATATTCATTTAAGTATACTGCTGCTCCAACCCCGACCGGAGTAGCTATTATCATAGTTATAACTATGATATACAATGTATTGAGAAGATTTCCTGCAATTCCAAGCGTTCCTTTAAGAACAGATGTCTCACATGTGAGGAATTCCCAATTAATCTGGCCAATTCCCCTCACAAATACATATACGATTATTCCAAGAAGAAGCAGAACAGAAATCGCTGCACAAAGGTATATGAAAAAATATGTTATATTATCTGATATTCTGTGGCGTTTTCCCTTTATACTAGTCATTTTCTACAGCTCCTTTCTTCTTAAGCTTCATAAGTGAGAAATTTATGATCATGATAAATACAAACAATACAAGTCCTACTGAGAAAAGTACCTGCCTGTGGAGTCCACTCGCATATCCCATCTCACTTACAAGCTGTGTTGTGAGGAAACGTACAGAGTTGAACGGAAGTGGAAAACTTACCGTTCCGCCCGCCACCATGTTGATAGCCATGGCTTCTCCGAGCGCACGTCCGATTCCAAGTACGATCCCCGTCATGATTCCAGATTTTGCAGCTGGAATTGTCACTTTAAATATTGTCTGGATCTTTGTAGCACCAAGTGCCAGTGAAGCTGATCTCATCTGCTGCGGAACTGCTTTTATTGCAGAAACGCTCATATTTATTACTGTAGGCAGGATCATTATCGCAAGAACAATAATTGCAGCCAGAAGATTCGAACCACCTGTAAACTGATGAGTCGTCGATCCCTCAAAAAAATATTTTTCCAGTTTGTACATAATAGGGTTTAAAATCATAAGTCCTAAAAGTCCATATATAACAGATGGTATAGCTGCCAGAATTTTGGATCTGCCGCAGTAGGTGCCCACTCTGTTCCAAACAAAAGATCTATAACCCCGACCTTTGCAAATGCCGGCGTTCCTTTCAGGAACATATATAAAGTAATTGAAATTACCGCGAATATTGCTACGATCGCACATATAAGAAATATTATTTTCGCAGTATTTTCTACCATTGATTTCTTTCTCATGAATTACTCCTTTTGATTCTTATGTACCCTCGGAGTCTTCTAAATGAAGCATTCTGAAAGTACATTCTTAATAAAAGTTTCCCAAGAAACCTGCTTTCCGGGGAAACTTCTGCCATCAATATTTATAAATATGGATTTTACTGTGGAAGGATAAGACCTACTGATTTAATCACTTCTTTTCCTGCATCTGAGTTTACAAAGTCAAACCATGCTTTAACTAAATCGTTCTGCTCGTCAATCTTTCCCTTTGTGGCCATTACGAACGGACGTGAAAGGAGATATTTTCCTGCTACGATATTTTCTTCTGTTGCATCAACTCCATCAAGTTTCATAGCTGTTACAGTGTCATCAAGTACATCAAGTGAAACATAACCTATTGCACCCGGTGTAGAACCAACCTTTGCAAGAACAGCTCCTGTTGAATCAAGCTCCTGGGCATATTTACACTGATCCTTTACATCAAGAAGTTCCTCGAATGCGCCTCTTGTTCCGGATGCTGCCTCACGGCCTATTACTACAATTGCCTCATCAGATCCGCCAAGCTCACTCCAGTTTGTGATCTGTCCTGTATAAATTTTCTTTAAGTCATCAGATGTAAGCTCTGCTACTGAATTATCTTTGTCAGTGATAACTGCGATTCCATCAATAGCTACAATATTTTCTTCGATACCGTTCGCTTTCTCATCATCTGTGAGTGCTCTTGATGAATCACCGATATCAACACTTCCTGATGTTACTGATTCGATTCCTGCACCTGAACCTGTATACTCGACTGAAACTGTGACGTTTGGATTCTGCTCCATGAAAGACTCTTTAAGTGCTTCACAGAGTTTTTCCATTGATGTGCTTCCTGCAAGTGATATTGAACCACTTAAATCGGCATTTGATGATCCGTTATCTGTATTTGCATCTGAGCCTGTGCTTGAATCTGCTTTATTATCAGAATTTGAATTGTCTGATCCACAGCCTGTAAAAGCTGTTGTCATAAGTGTTGCTGCTGTTGCCAGTACTAAAAATTTTCTCATACGATTTTTCATTTTAATTTCCTCGATTCATTACTTTCTTTTTCTTTGTTTGTTACAAGTGATATAGTAATGTGGAAATGTAAAATTCAAAATCATCGATTTGTAAAAAGAACGTAAAAAATATAAAAATTTCACATGATGTTATAGCACGATCAAAAATTCGATTGATCTGCCATCTTCACTCCTGGCAGATATTCTGCCTTTGTGTGCTCTTACAATAGCGTATGCGGCTGACAATCCTATTCCAAAGCCACCTGTCTTTGAATTGTGTGATGGATCTGCCCTGTAAAAACGTTCAAAAAGTATGTCCTGTCTGCCCTTTTTTATGTTTGCACTCTCATCAACCGTATTCCAGACAGTGATCATGCGATTCCTGCCGGATGTTTTTAATGTTATAGATATAGAAGATTCCGAATATTTTATGGCATTATCAATAAGAATCGATATAAGCTGCCTTATGGCTTTTTCATCCCCGACATACGATATCCCTTCATCCACATTGATCTCCAGCTTTTTGTCCTTCGCCTGTGCCACAGCCTTAAATGGCTCTGCTGTATCAAGCACTGCGTCCGAAAGTGAAAACTCACTCATCATGAGTTTTGTGGCTTCCTCATCCATTCTCGATAAAAAAACAAGTTTTTCTGTCAAAGATGTAAGGCGCGCAACCTGTTTTCTGGTGCTCTTTGTCCATTCGTTTTCGCCTTCCATCATCTCAATAACCTCTGTATTTGCATCTATTATGGTAAGCGGTGTCTTTATTTCATGGCTTGCATCAGTTATAAGCGCTTTTGTTTCTCGTAACTTTCAGATACGGGCTTTAGTATTTTTCCTGAAAAGAAATATATCATAAGAAACACAACAATAAGTCCCAACATACTTATCCCTATGCTTGCCCATATATATACCTTTATCGTGGAAAGCTCACGCTGACAGTTAAGAAAAATATACATCGTAGAGCCATCCTTATCCACAGTCATATACTTAAAATTATCTGTGAATCCACTTTTTCCACCACCATATGTTCCATCATCCCACAATTTAGAAGCGTATTCCGCAGCAGTTTTCGATGAAATTGTTGCTATTTTACCTGTGTCAATCTTTTCAACATCACCTGCACTGCTTAATGTAACTGTAAAGTATCTTGTGTCAAACTGACTTTCCGGTGAAATTCCATGGCGGTTTAAATCCTCATGTCTCATACCTTCCGGCGGTTTTACATTACCTGTGCCAGAGGGCGGCTCCTGCAGGGCTGTCTTTTCTGTACTTTCTTCAGTACCTGAAACCTGGCTTTCCCGTGTATCATCCAACATATCCGGTTCCTTGACTGACAGGTCAGGAAAGGTTCCTCCGTTTCCTGCGATAAGCTCAAGCCTTGCGTCAAGCGAATTGTTTGTACTTATATAATTCGCAATATTTATCGTTCCAACAATAGCAATAAGCACTATTGAAATAGAAATCATTGCTATGGCTACAAATTTACGTCGTAATTTCTTTAGCATATTTTCCTCATTTCACAATTGAATATCCGACTCCGCGCGTTGCCTTTATCTGTGCGCACGAACCGGCCGATACAAGCTTTTTGCGCAGATAAGAAATATATACCCACACTACATTCTGCTCCGCATCCGAATCATAGCCCCATATTTTGTCCATGAACTGGTCTGCTGATATTATCTGTCCCGGATTAGCCATAAGCATCTCAAGCATCTGATATTCCTTGTTTGCCAGACGTATACCTTCTGGATTTTTGGGACCTGTCAGGATATATGTAGATCTGTTAAGTGTAATATCAGCAAATGTAAGTATTGAATCTGTCGTATCACTCTGCCTGCGTGTCATGGCACGGATCCTTGCAAGCAATTCTTTCATTGAAAACGGTTTTGTCAGATAATCATCTGCTCCGCTGTCCAGCCCTTCCACCCTGTCATCTATTTCAGCTTTTGCAGTCAGTAAAAGGACCGGAACAGGATTACCATGGCTTCTTATCGTCTTAAGGACTGTTATACCATCCATTTTGGGCATCATGATATCAAGTATTATCCCATCATAATTATCACCATTTTCTATGTAATCAAGAGCCTCCGCTCCATCATAGACTGCATCCACTGAATAATTATTATGTTTTAGCACCGCAACAAGTGCACGGCTTAAATCTTCTTCATCCTCTGCAAGTAATAAACGCATTTTTTCTCCCATCTATATAATATGTACTCTCGGATAGCCACCAGTTCATTTTAATATTAATAACAAAAAATCCCTGTGTCAATCACAGAGATTTCTTGTTTATCAGCTATTTAATTAAGGTAGTCATCTACATTAGATGCATCAACTTTTTCAAAGTCAACCCAGACCTGATATCCTGTATCAGCTGCGCCGGCATAGTCTTTTATTGATTTGCCGTCTGATAACATTATTGCAACGTCCACAGCTGCGTTTGCCTGATTTACTGCATTCTGGCATACTGTAAAATCCATCTTGCCTTCTTTTACAAGCTCACAGCCTTCTGATGTGGCATCTACTCCACAGACTACTATTGAAGATGGATCCACACCACATTCCTCCATACCCTGGATCGCACCGACTGCCATTGAATCATTATTACTTATGATACAATCCACATTAATTCCTGCCTGATTTACTATCTCAAAGTATTCTTTTCCAAGATCCGGACTCCAGTCAGCATAATCAGTAAACACATAATTAATTTTTTTGCCGGATGCGTTAAGAACATTCTTTGCAGAGTCTGTTCGTGTTTTTGTTGCAGAATGGCTTTTTTCTCCCTCAAGTATCATAACATTTATCTCATTCTTTGAAGAAAGCTTATCCAAAACATACTCTGCCTGATATGTTCCTGCGACTTTTTCATCCGAAGCAACATATACAAACTGATCCGCCTTTAAATATTCCTCATCCGGGCAGCTGTTTACATATACTATGGGAAGTCCGTCCGCTGCACGTTCTATCTGTAAAGCTGTATCAGCATCAACCAGACGGCAGATGACAGCTGTGTATCCCTGGCTTTTGGCATTTTTGACCTGTTCAACCTGTGCCTCCGCCGATCCATCTGCGTAAACCGTATCATATGATACTCCCTGTTTCTGACACGCAGATTCCAGGGCAGAAATAAGTGAATCCCTGAATGCATCTCCCTTTGATGTCGTTGTGATAAGGATCTTTGTGCTTCCAGCGGATGCCGATTGCCCCTTATTTCCACAGCCTGCAAACAATGCCATGACCATTACAATACATAATAAAATACTTAATTTCTTTTTCATTGCACATATCCTCCTAAACCCTGAATGATTTAATCTGAGTCATAAGATTCTCAGATGTATCTGCGAGTTCTTTGGCTGTATCAGCAACTTTCTCACTATCATTTGTAATGTTCTGTGACTCAGCAACAATATTTCCTGCGTTTCCTGAAATAACCTCAGCACTGGCTGCCTGTTCCTCTGTGATCGCAGCAACATTTGTTGCAACCGATTCAACCTGAGACATACTCGATGCCATATTGTTTACGACATGATTAGCATTTATTATATTGTCATAGATTGTATCAAATGTATTTACTGCCTGATTCACAAGTTCACTGCTTGAGCTTATTTCATCAACACTCTGTTTTGCCTTTTCCACTGTCTCTGCAACAAGTGATGTAACCTGATCTATAAGTCCCTGTATCTTCTGGACTGACTTGTTACTGTCGTCTGCCAGACCACCTATCTCCGATGCCACGACTGCAAAGCCTCTTCCTGCATCTCCCGCTCTGGCTGCCTCGATTGAAGCATTAAGTGCAAGAAGGTTAGTCTCATCAGCAATTTCTCCGATCATACTGACAATGTTATTAATTTCGGAAGAAGCTGTTCCAACTTCATCAATTGACTCCTGGAGACTGTTAATAGAGGACTGGATCACATTCATAGCCTCTCCTACCTTCTCCATATCACTCTTTCCACTCTCTGCCACGGTGACAGTCTCGTTCATTTTCTGCTCTGCTTCCATGCTGCTGTCTTTTGTCTCAGAAACAACCATCGCAAGTGATGTCGCATTCTCTGCTATTTCCTGAACTGATGCCGAGAGCTGATCTACCGTCTCATTAAGATTGTCTATTGTCTTCGACTGTGTGAGTGAAGCCTCATACAGACCACCAGATACAGTAGAACTTGATTCAGCCTGTCCCTGAAGTGTCTCTGACGCATTGACAATATCATTTATCATCTTACGCATAGACGCTGCAAAATCCTTCATGCTCTGACCCATTACAGTGATCTCATCGTTTCCCTTTGTTTTTATATCTACTGTAAAGTCACCCGATGCCATCATGACAATAGAATCTGTAAGTGATTTGATCGGTTTTATCATGTAGTTTACCATTCTCTCCATCAGTACAAGAAGAATTATAAGAATCACAACTGCAACTATTGCCATAGTTGTTCTAAGTGAAACCAATTCTGCAAATATTGATGCTTCCGGAACATACGAAACTAAAACCCAGTTTGTTCCTGAGATTTCCCTAAATTCAACTATATTATTATCAAGGGATATTGAATCATAATCCTGCTCATCTATTTTTTCCCCGATCGTTCCGAGGAAACCGCTGTCATCACTCAATGAGCCTGATAAACTATCCTCACTCTGTGATAAAATATTCATTGTTGAACGATCTATAAGAACTGCCTGTGCGTCATCCATACTTATAAATGAGTTGACTATGACCTGTATGTGTGCAATTGGAACATCTATTGCGATCACCCTGATTTTATCCGGATTACGCAATATCGCACTGGCACTGATAACTTCATCTCCAGCCTCATTTGTAAACACATCTCCAAATGCCATATTCACACGGGTAAGACCTTCTGTATACCATACCGGATCATCACTTATCGTTTTCTTATATTCCACCCCATCTGCCTGCATTACTTTTCCATCTGAATCTGCTATATAAAATCCATCCGGATAGTTTGAGCTTTTTCCGAGATAGCTGTCGAGCAATGTCTGTATCTGCTCATCTGTGTAATCCATCGTTTCAAGATTTTCCTTGAACGTGTTAAATACATTAAGACTTTCCGTCATCCATGCTTCCATCTGTGATGCCTGATTTTTAACTGACAGCTCAAGTACCTGTTTTGATTTATCCTCAATAATATTTTTGGAAATCATATACGACAATAAAATCAAGATCAAGACAAGAATAAGCACCAGCGCACTTACCGCAGTAAGTATTTTGGTCTTGATAGAAGTTATTGATTTCTTTTGTTTCGACATATGAAAATCCCCCCCTTAGTAGTATTATTATTATTTACTTAATAAAAATCAAGCTAGTACCATACTACCACTATCGGGAGGAAAATTCTACTGGTTTTGAATATTTTAGTTAAATATCGACCTTTTATTTGATAAACGGTTTAAATACGATTGAGAGATTTCCTAACAATATCATTGTAATTCCGATCACTATAAAACATACCATTGTGCCGAGGTTCGCCACATATGCCGATCCAAAAAGAAATACTATTTCGACAAGATTTACTCCCATATTAAATATTGAGATTATCTCAGCCCTGCGCTTATCGTTTCCCTGTTCATCAACAACTTTATTTTGCACTTCATCTAAAAGATATGTTGAAATGTCTATGACCAGCGGGAGTACGAGCATTATCGCAACTATCACGATCCTGTCAGATAGCAGTCCTAAAAAGCACAGCATCAGACCCGCCAGAAAAAAAGAACATACAAAAACAATATTTTTCTCTATCGTTTTCACCTTATTCAATATAAATTCTGAGGAAAGCTGGATAATAGAATATCCCAGGATGACCGGTGTCATATAGACTTCGCTTATATCTATTTCCATAAGCTTTTCTACGAAGAAGAAATTGATAAGCACGTATGCTATGTTAATGGACGCTAAAAATACGATTATCCAGACGGTTTTAATATTACATACAGATTTAAAAGTCCGGCATTTTCCTGCCATAACACAATTTTGCCTCTTATCCGTATTAACCTCTCTTTTTAGTCCGAATGAAGTTATTACTGCTGCCAGATCTGCTAATATCGTAGCCACAAGCAGCCCTGGTATTCCATAAAATTTGTAAATGAACACATACGTTATTGTACTGATAACAAATCCTGCCGTTCCACAATTTGCCACATGTGCAGTTTTACTTACAAATATGTCTTTTGGTTCAACCGAATAAATATACGCACTCTGGGTTCCCGATGAAAAACAGGCAGCCATTCCTTCTACAAAGACTTCTATTACAAAAAGAACCATGCTTTTATTAATGAAAGCCGCTAAAAGCAATACTCTTGCAAAAAGGAGCATAAGCTGTGACAGTATCAGGGTATTTCTGTGCCCCAGCTTATCTGATAGTCTGCCTGTTGGTATCTCTCCGACAAATATACATATCGACAGAAGCGCCTGAAGTACAAAGAAATCATTAACTGATATTCCGGTTTCAGTCCT
>OMDM01000835.1_pt1 | contig 11453 bp, 9 predicted proteins | sample 1673801 | NCBI WGS metagenome assembly OMDM01 (sample SAMEA103958127, study PRJEB25191) | human gut metagenome | biome: human-associated habitat [ENVO:00009003]; feature: intestine environment [ENVO:2100002]; material: feces | place: Germany | collected 2013/2015 | reverse complement strand
TCACTGGCTGCAGCATCGGGGCCGAGCATCAAATCAAGATGACAATGCGTGTCAAAGAATTGCGGTTCCATCGCAGGACATCCTGCTAGTCCAGGCGTTGGCCGTCGGCGCGTACGCGCTCGGTGCCGCGCCCGCTGATCTGACGGATAACCTCGCCGGCGATCATCTGGCCCATGATGGGCGGCATAAAGCTGGCGGTTCCCAGCTCGGTGCGCTCGTGGATGTTGGAAGGGTCGCGGGGCTGTGTCTTAACCGATTCCTCGCAGCTAAACAGTACGTGCAGGCTCTTGATGCCGCGCTTCTTGCATTCTTTGCGCATAATGCGGCTCATGGGGTCACGTACCGTATCGAAGATGTCGGCAAAGCGGAGGCACTCGGGATGGAGCTTGTTGGCCCCGCCCATGGAGCTAACCAAACGAATGTCGTGGTCCTGAGCATATTTGGCAATGGTGAGCTTGGCCGAGATGGTGTCGATGGCGTCGACGACGTAGTCGAGCTTGCCGTCCGTCTGCTCCAAAACGCTCGCGAAGAACTCGTCGATGTTGTCGCTCAGCAGGTATTCGGTGCGTTTGATAACGGTGGCGGCGGGATTAATGTCGTGGATCATGGCTTCCATAACATCGACCTTGCGCTTGCCGATGGTGCTGTGAAAGGCGATAGCCTGGCGATTGATATTGCTGGGCGCGACGATGTCCTTGTCCAGAATGACGAAATGACCAATGCCGCCGCGGGCGAGCGCCTCGCAGCAATTGGACCCCACACCTCCGCAGCCGAGCACCAGCACTGTGGAGTTGGCGAGTTTGTCGAGCGCCTCGCGCCCCATAATGATCTCGAGCTTAGTGTCGCGTGTCTCGACGAGAGCGGCAGCGGTTTCGGTCATAGACATCCTCCGATGGGGAAGCGAATCGTGTTTTAGCTATCGTCATTATAGGTAATCGCCATAGGTTGCGATGGCGTTTACTTTGATGTGGTTTGAAGCATTGCGATTAGATAATTAGACAAACATCTAAATATCGAGTATAGTGTGCGCGTCATGAGAGATGATGAGAGGAGGTCTTATGCCGGGAGAGGGTTTTAAGGCGCTGGCCGATCCTACACGGCGTCACATTTTGGAACTGCTGCGCGAGGGCAATTGCACGGCCGGGGAGCTTGCCGAGCATTTTGACATCAGCAAGCCGTCATTGAGCCATCACTTGGCGACGCTCAAAAACGCCGGGTTGGTGACCGACGAGCGCCATGGCCAAAACATCGTATACAGCTTAAACACCACCGTCATGCAGGACTTGATCGGTTGGTTTATGGGCTTTACAAACACGGAAGGTGATAAGGATGAATAACGAAAACAAGGGCATTCACGCCACGGGGGTATCGCGGCGTGTGTGGATTGCGCTGATCGCTCTGTGCGTCGCCAATGTCGTAGTGCACCTCATAGTGATGCCGAGCTTGCCTGCGCAGATTCCCACGCACTGGGGAGCGAACGGCGCCGTCGACGGTTGGGGCCCTAGCTGGATGGCCTCCGCGCTCGGCGTGCTGCCTCTGGCACTTCTTGCAATGTTCCGCGTGGTGCCGCACATCGATCCCAAAGGTGAGGCATATCGAACCTCGGGCAAGTTCTATCAGGGCTTCGTAATCGCCTTTACCTTGTTCATGTGTGCCGTAAGCTGGCTGGGAGAGCTTACGGTCTGGGGCGTGGTGCCGGCGGTCGGTTCGGTCAACGTGCTGATTTCCGGTGCTATCGGTTTGCTGTTCATCGGCGTAGGCAACTACTTGCCGCGTGTGAAGCAGAACTATACGCTCGGTATCAAGACACCTTGGGCGCTTGCCGATCCCGAGAACTGGCGCCGTACGCAGCGTTTTGGCGGCGCCTGCTTTATGGTGCTGGGTATTGGCCTGATTGTGATGGGCGTGGCAGGCAGCGTGCTTTCGAGTGAAGTCGTCGCCGCGGTGATTGCGGTTCTGGCGTTTGGTTCGGTTGGAGCCGTCTACGTCTACTCGTATCTGTTGTGGCGCAAATCGCAGCGAGCCGCTCGTTAAGGTTGCGGAAAACTAGCGTACGCAGTTCATAGTATGTTCCGGGGGACTTTTCCCAGGTAGTATTAGGGGCGTGGGCAACCATGCCCCTTTTTCGTTAAGTTTCAGAGCTGGTTTCCTCATTTCGTTTCCACTAAAGCGAATCAAGAATAGGGAAACAGCAGGTAGAAAGGATAGAACAGACATATGGCGGAGTTTATCTACCAGATGTATCAGGCTCGCAAGGCCCATGGCGACAAGGTAATCCTTGACGACGTGACCCTGAGCTTCTACCCCGGTGCCAAGATCGGCGTCGTGGGCCCCAACGGTATGGGCAAGTCGACCCTGCTCAAGATCATGGCCGGTATCGAGGAGGTCTCCAACGGCGATGCCAGGCTCACCCCCGGCTACACCGTGGGCATCCTGCAGCAGGAGCCGCCGCTCGACGATGACAAGACCGTCATCGAGAACGTGCGCATGGCGTTTGGCGACATGATCGCCAAGGTCGATCGCTTCAACAAGATCGGCGAGGAGATGTGCGACCCGGACTGCGACATGGACGCCCTCATGGCCGAGATGGGCAAGCTCCAGGACGAGATCGATGCCGCCGACGGCTGGGATATCGATTCCAAGCTCGGCCAGGCCATGGACGCCCTGCAGCTGCCCGATTCCGACATGCCGGTCAACGTGCTTTCCGGCGGCGAGCGCCGTCGTGTTGCCCTGTGCAAGCTGCTGCTCGAGGCTCCCGACCTGCTGCTGCTCGACGAGCCCACGAACCACCTGGACGCCGAGTCGATCCTGTGGCTCGAGCACTTCCTGCATAACTATCAGGGCGCGGTGCTTGCCGTCACACACGATCGCTACTTCCTGGATAACGTTGCCGAGTGGATCTGCGAGGTCGACCGCGGTCACCTTTATCCCTACAAGGGCAACTACTCCACGTATCTGGAGACCAAGGCCGCGCGTATCGAGGCGCAGGGCAACCGTGACGCCAAGCTCGCCAAGCGCATGGAGGCCGAGCTCGAGTGGGTACGCAGTTCACCCAAGGCTCGCCAGGCCAAGAACAAGGCTCGTCTGGCTCGCTACGAGGAGATGGAGGCCGAGGCCCGCGCAAGCCAGAAGCTCGACTGGACCGATATCCGCATCCCTGTGGGCCCGCGTCTGGGCAACAAGGTGCTCGAGGCCCATCACCTGCACAAGGAGTTCGACGGTCGCGTGCTCATCGATGACCTTTCGTTCACCCTGCCGCGCAACGGCATCGTGGGCGTGATCGGCCCCAACGGTGTCGGTAAGACCACGCTGTTCAAGACGATTGTGGGTCTGGAGCCGCTGACTTCGGGCGAGCTCGAGGTGGGCGAGACCGTCAAGATTAGCTACGTTGATCAGAACCGCTCCGGCATCGACCCCGACAAGAACCTGTGGGAGGTCGTCTCGGACGGCCTGGACCACATGATGGTCGGCGAGACCGAGGTCCCGAGCCGCGCCTATGTGGCGAGCTTTGGCTTTAAGGGCCAGGACCAGCAGAAGCGCGCTGGCGTACTCTCCGGTGGCGAGCGCAACCGTCTGAACCTGGCACTCACGCTCAAGCAGGGCGGCAACCTGCTGCTCCTCGACGAGCCCACGAACGACCTCGACGTCGAGACGCTGTCCTCGCTCGAGGCGGCGCTGCTCGAGTTCCCGGGCTGCTCGGTGGTCATTAGCCACGACCGTATGTTCCTGGACCGCGTCGCCACGCACATTCTGGCGTGGGAGGGCACCGACGAGAATCCGGGCAACTGGTATTGGTTCGAGGGTAATTTCGAGGCCTATCAGGCCAACCGCATCGAGCGCCTGGGCGAGGACGCGGCCCAGCCGCATCGTATTCACCGTAAGCTGACGCGCGACTAGTAGCAAGTAGAAAGGCCGCCACCAAGGGCGGCCTTTCTTGTAGCAATTGCACTGCAGCTATGCCCTGGCTGCTGGTTTGATTCATAATCAAAGTTATCTCTTTGGGATTAAAGCCCGTTTTTGCTATGAGCGATTTTCTAATTCCGTTTAAAACGTAAAGACGCATTGGGTTGCAAGGACATAAGCAAATCGAATTGAAATATAACCAGTGCTGTAACGTTACAAAAAAGATTATAGAATAGGAGTACCTTATAAGTCGCTTCTCTAGAAAGAAGAACATATGCTTTCGCGTCGTCGTTTTCTGCAACTTGTCGCGTCTTCAATTGTCGCCTTAGCCGCACGTCCGAAAGAGGTTTTTGCTTCGACGGGCAATATTGATGGTGAGCAGATACAATTTACTTCTGAAATTGCGCAAGAGCTTGCCGATAAATATATAAAGGGACTCCTCGGCTATTCGTATACGCCTTCTGACCCTATTCCTTTTGTAGATGTTGATGGGTCCCCGCTTGGTTACATTGTTCCGGTTGTGACATCCAATAGAGCCGCGGGCTATTTGGTTTTAGATGCTTCAGATGATGAAATACTTACGGGATATCGTTTTGGAGACGGCTTAGTCAGCCCTATGGATCGGGGAGGAGATCTTGGTGTCGAGTCTTATTCTTTCAATAACCCAGTCGTAATGATCAATCCATTCGAATTCGGCGTGCAATCTTTGGACGGTTCAATAACAACAAATTGCGGAAGAACAATCCCGGCTGTTTCCATAGAAGGACGGCCTGTCGTTTTATCGAATAAACCTTCAAGCTGGAACGATGTTGTAATTTACGCAACTCAAATGCAGGATTACACAGTATCTGGATTTCGTTCCATTTCTCAGTTTATGTCATATGATGAAAGCGAGATTAAGAGGCTTACCGCCCACTATGCTTGTATGGTGACAGCTTTTTCGAACGTTGCGGAACTGTATGGCATTGCCAATTTATATAGCGACCCTTCGCAATATATGCAGATATGGAGTTACACCAATACCCATGCTCTTTCCGATGAAGAACAGACTGTTCCCGGCGTTGTTTTGGGTGGAACGCCGATATCAACCTGTGCAACGGGGTTTACAAATTACTGCGCAAGCAGAGGAAGTACTCTTATCGCCCGCACTGTCTCCTCTCCGGCTATCGCGAGCATTCAAAATGAGATTAACTCTAATAGACCGAATGTTTTACATGCGAGTTTGTACAACGGATCAGCCCATTCTGTAACAGCGGAGGCTTACGCCACACTTACTGGTAAGAAAACTGGAGAGACAAGGCAGATGATTGGCATAGCGGACGGCTGGAATTCATCTTTATCCTTCCTGAAGTATGATCAGAGCTATTATGCGTGGACTTATGGAACGACTTTTTCGAAGTAGGGCGATTCGTCTAGCCCTGTCTTTGGTGCTGATGGCTTCATTGGTGGGCTGTTCAACAAAGGAAGAGATATCGCGCGGAGGTTCCGGAGAAGTGACTGCGACAGACTCAGGTTCATTAGAAATAGCTGGCGGGCATGCCGATGTGATGTTACAAGGAAAAGGCGTGCTTAGGTCGGTTGATGCTGAAGACGCTGTCTGCTCAATAGAGGATTTAAAGACAGGTGAAACTGCACCGTACCGAGTCTCAGATAATGCTGCGAATATGATTGAGTCGATACCGACTGGAGCGCAGGTTTCTTTTAGATACTTTGCTCCGCAACTTGAGGATGAGCTTGCTTCTCTGGTGTCTATATGCACCGATGACAACTAAAAGGCCTGAATTCAAAAGGCCTCGGATGGTCAATTGGCTATCCGAGGCCTTTTTTACTCGACCGGGGCTTCGACCTTGTCGATGACCCAGGTGGCTCCGAGGCCGCCGGTGGTGTTGCGGCGGATGCGCACGGTGACTTCGTGGCGCTCGCCGGCCTGCGTGTAGTGCAGGGGGAAGCTTGCGCGGTTTCGCGCGGCCTCGATGGTACCGCGCTCGCGGGCGATCCAGTAGTACTCGCCGACGATACCGAGCGTGTCGGCGCCGTAGGGGAGATAGGTCGATAGCTCGTGCAGAAGCGGGCCGGGGCAGAAGACCTCGGTTGCGAAATCGATGGGGAAGTCCTTGGGGATGGTCGGTGCTGCGGGTGCGGGGGCCGGTGCTGCAGCGGGGGCCGGAGACGGTGCCGGTGCGGGAATTTGGTCGCAAACAGCGGCGGGCACGGATTCGATGACGGGTGCGGGCTCCGGCGTCGCTTCCGGCTTGATCGTGGAATCTGCGGGCTCCGGCGTCGTCTTCGGCTTGGTTGTGGAATCTGCGGGCTTCACGGTGACGGGCGCGTCTGCAACTGCGGTTTCAACCTCAACCTGCGTCGCGTTCTCGTTCTCGACGCTCGACTTTGCCTCGATGGGCGTGGATGCCATGGTGGTGATGCCGGCGTTTGCGTTCTCGGGGTCATAGACGACCGTGAGCGAGATGGGGGGCTGCGGCGTCTCGGGCTCCGGCGCCGACTCGGTAGCGCCTTGATCGTCGGGCTCGTCGGGCTGATCGTCCTCGGTCTCGTCGCCAAAGACATCGCTGTTTTGGAACGCAGGCGTTTCGGGCTGGTCAGCGGCTTCTTCGGTTGTCGACTTGGGAGCTTCGTTGAGCTCCGCAGTGGCTTCCTGCTCGGATATGACTTCGGGATCGGTCGTGGCGGTGATTTCGGTGTCGGCTTCTGCCGTTACCTCAATAGCGACTTCGATCTCTGCCTCGGGCTCGGGCTCCGGAGCGACTTCGGCCACGGGCTCGGGCTCGGCGCGCTTAACGTGCTTGGGGCGCACGGCCTTGAGGTCCTTCTCGCCGCGCTTTTTCTTTTTGTAGGACTGCTTGGCACCCTTGGCAGCCTTGGGCTTGTCCTCGCCCTTGGCAAGGGCGGCATCCCAGGCCTCGTTGGCGATGAGCGTGGCATACAGGCGACCGCCCTTAAAGACGGTCAGCCTTATGCAGTCGTCGAGCTCCTCGAGCAGCTCGCGCGTGGACTCGAAGCCCAGGTCATAAGCGGCCATGTCACCAGCAGCGAGCGCCTCCTCGACCTGCGTCATAAACGTTTGCTTGCCGCACCCAATCGCATCACGCAGCAGACGATACAGATAGATGTGGTTGCCCAGCGATAGCGTGGGCTTAACTATTGTCTTGCTCATGGCAAATCTCCTCTTTACACACCAAAGCATCTTACCATCGCGCGGGGCTTGCTACCTCGGCGCCCAAGGCAAACGGGCGCGACCGTTGCCGGTTCGCGCCCGTTATACAGGTCGATTATCTATGAGGGGCAAACGTGCTTAGTTGCCCGATGCCGTGCCTTGGCTCGAGCTGTCAGATGCCGTGCCGGACGCGGTTCCACTCGAGCTGTTCGAGTTGCTGGTGTTGCTGCTGTCTGCTGAGCCCGTTCCCGACGTGGTGTCGCTCGTCTGGTCGCCCGTGCTCGGTTGAGAGCCGTCAGTCGTTTGGCTTGAGTCGGTTGTGCCGGATTGCGTACCGTTGTTGTTCACAGAAGAATCGGCGCCCTGCGACTGATCGGGGGTGTTCGAGGACGAGTCGGTGGATGCGGAGGTGCCCTGCGAGTCGTCCTGCTGGCTTTGCGATTGACCAGTGCGGGACGCTCGCCCAGACCCTCACCGGCGGTGGTGATAAGGATGGCAGCGGTGCAGGCGATAACCGCGACGATGGCGATGGCGATCGAGAAGATGATGACCTTCTTTTGCGTCTGGCTGCGCTCTGCCGCCGCCTTGGCGCGCAGGCTGTCGGGAGCGACGCGCGCCGTGGTCGCACGCCCCGCAACCTGGCGCATCTCCTGCGTAGTCGCGGCGCCGCCCAGGTGCTCCTCGGCATTAAACTCAACGGGCTCATAGGCGCCGGCGGGGTAGTCGACGGCGGCGTGCGTACCTTTGAGGGCTTCGGCGCTGGCAGAGATAAAGTGACGGTAGACCTGCGATGACACAACGGTGATGACCGAGCTCACGGCGGCACCAATTACTGAACCAGCGATACCGATCTTGGAGGCAAGCGCGACGCTCGTGGCGGCAGCCGCGGCGCCGGCGATGATCTGGGGAATGGAAATGTCGTCGAACAGGCCCTTTTTGGGCGCGATGGCCATGGTCTGTCCGATGGAATGGTTCTCGTGCACGCCGTTGTTGAGCGATGCCGGCGTCATGACGCGCGTGCGCGGCGCGTCGGTGTACTTGGTTGTCATACGGGGTCCTCCCGGTGTAAATCTGCTTCGTTTCATGTAGTCATCAGGGTACCCACCAGATGCGAATCGTACGTGACATTTAACAGATACCATCAACTCATCAAGGGGGGCTTGCTGTCTTTGGTGCAATAGCTTGATGCTAAACTGGATTTACGATTGTGAGGTGGTTTACGTGATGTACCCGTATATGACATTCGAAGACGGTACCGAGGTCGTTCATTCTGACCTGATAACAGATGGGGATATCGAAAAGGTTATCGTGCATTTTGAACGGCCGACGGCAGAGGGCTTCGACTCCGCTCGTTGTGAGTTGCCTTCCTGTTCGTGGACTGACTGGGAAGGGCATTTTACTCAGAGTGAAAAACGAGCTTTCGAAGAGTGTTTGAGCAAATCATTTAGATTAGTTCGAGTTTAGTTCGAATATAGAAGCCGAATGCGATGACCTAAAGCGTATGCATTTTTAGTATTAGATGCGTATGAAATGGAGGATGTGAATGGATGAGCTAATAGACTTTAAAAAACGATTTCTCAAGAATGGCGAGCTGGTTTCAATTCCAAAAAAGGAAAGCTATAAAAGAATCATGCTGCTATGGGCCGTCTCTTTCTTTGAATTAAATACAAGTTATACGGAGCTTCAGGTTAATCGTGTGCTGTCACAGCTCTATCCTGATTATGCCGTATTGAGGCGGTACTTGGTTGATTATGGATTCCTATTAAGAGATGAGCGAGGCCTGAAATACGAGGTTAATCGTGATGTTCACGGTATTGAGAGCTAGCCGTCCGGTTCGGGTCCTATATATTGCTAGAGGGATAAGCGAAATAGGCAATTGGTGTGCGAATATTGCTTTGCCAATGCTGATTTACGAGGTAACTCACGATGTTTCTGCAACTGCTTTGATGGTCTGCTGCAGATTTGCCCCCTCTCTGTTTTCAGTTGCGCTCGCGCAGCTGCCTCAGAAGATGGGTATCGGAACACTGCAGGCCATGAGATTGGCAGACTTAATTCGCGCGGGATTATTCGTTTGCTATATTTTTGTTGATAGTAAATGGAGTATGTTTGCTATTACGTGCGCGGTATCGCTTTGCCGAACGGTTGAAATGCCCTGCTTTTACTCGTTGTTAAGAGCCAATACGAATAGTATCAATCGCGACGTAATTAATAATTCGTTTGGGTTTCTGCAGAATTTGATGATGGTTCTGGGGCCAGTTGTCGGCGGTTTTGTTGTCGCTCAATTTGGGGCGGAGGCTGTTCTTGCATTAGACGCGCTTTCTTTTGCCGCGTCGTTCTGGTTGCTGCGAGATGTTCCGTCGGTTATCGAGGTTAATGATAAAGAGGGGATAAGCAAAAATGAAAAAAACAGGACTGCATTTAGTGATCTTAGCGCGAAGCACTTGGCAATTGGTTTCCTATTAATCGATATTTCTAGTGGCGTGGCATTCGGCTCTCTGAATTCTCTTTTGCCAGCTATTGCGCAATTGCAATTTGACTCGTCATCGATACAATACGGATTCCTTCAGAGTAGTCTTACAATCGGACTGTTGTTCGGAAATACAATATATGGTCGTTTAATTTGTGGTTCCGATTGCATTAAATCATATTGTTTTGTGACGTATCTTGCGCTCGGTGCGTATCTGGCGTTTGGCTATCGCTATGCGTCTGGAATATCGTTTATTTTCCTTTTTATCGTCGGTGCCGGAAACGCCATTCAAGATGTGCTTCTCATAACATCGCTGCAGGATTTGGCGAGAGACGAATCTGAATCGATAAGCCTGTTTTCAATTAGGGAGTCTTTGCAATCGGTTGCTGTTGTTATTTCAACACTCCTTGTTTCGCTGTTCACGAGCATCGCGATGTTCTCAATTCTCGTTACAGGACTTGGTGTATTTTCAATTATGATGGTAGTTGTGTTTCAATTGAATTATTTGCGAAAGATGTGACGTTGATATGCCTAAAACGCTTTTAGTATTTCCCCCAGGATGGAGTCCAGTGGGGCCGTATCTTGCCTTGCCTGTTTTGAAGTCATATCTTCAAGAGGTTGAACAATATAAAGTTGACATCGTTGACTTAAACGTGGAATTTTACGATGACCTCCTATCTTTTAGACATGTCGAAGAGTGCTGTAAAAGGTATCGGGAATCAAAGGATTCGTTTAGTTCGAATGTTCAATTAACAATCGAGTTGATACAAAAGTCAGCACTTAATGTTGACGAGGCAAAAGATATTTTCAGATCGAAGAGATACTTTAATCTAAAAGAAAGACAATATGCTGAAAACATTTTTAGAAATGCACTCTATATCATAAATCACGTCTCATATGGAGTTAAATACACGTTCAACTCCATAGATCTGCCCTATGATTATTATTCGACACCAGAAATAATGAAATCGCTTGCGGATACCTTGCATAATCCGTTTATTTCCTTCTATGAAACTGCCTTTCTTAAGCGTATTCAGAGGGAAAAAATCGAGTTTATTGGGATTTCGGTGAGCGGCTGTTTCCAATTGATTTCTGCAGTTACGTTAGCGAAACTGATTAAAGAAGAATGTCCATCTGTTAAACACGTCTCATTGGGCGGCAATTACATTACTCGTTTAGCAGATGACTGCATGAAAGAATGGCATCCCTTTTTTGAATACATTGATTCGATAATGATGTATGACGGCGAAGAGCCGCTTGCACGTCTTCTTGAGGCTCTTGACTCTGGTGATGACAATCTCGACTGTGTTCCAAACCTTTGCCATGCTAAAGGTGGGAAGATATATAAAAACCATCGGATTGAGCAAACATTTATCAACGATACGGTTCCCGATTTCGATGGCTTCGCCCTTTCTAAATACTTCATGCCTGAGTTAATATTGCCGGTTTATTCCTCTAGGCAGTGTTTTAATCATTGCGCCTTCTGCACCATTCCCGGTGCTACCGGTGGTTGTTACCGAAAGATGCCTATATCGAGAGTATTTGAAATAATGTGTCGGTTAAATGAAAAATACGGCACGAGAGTTTTCTCTTTTGTGGATGAAACATTCGAAGGCAAAAGAATGGAGCAACTCGCGGATGAAATAAACGCATCGGGAAAAACGTTTTTCTGGCATGGAGAAACGAGGTTCTCTCCAACCCTAAGTACAGACGTTTTCAACAAGATATACCAAAGTGGATGTAGGCAGATTCAGTTTGGCCTCGAGTCATACAACCAAAGAGTTCTTGATCTAATGAAGAAGAACACGAGAGTTGATTGGATTGATCGCAATATCCATGATTGTCTCAATGCGGGTATTCCTGTTCATCTATTCTTTATGATTGGCTTTCCGACCGAAACTAAAGAAGAGG
>OMDM01000834.1_pt1 | contig 11455 bp, 8 predicted proteins | sample 1673801 | NCBI WGS metagenome assembly OMDM01 (sample SAMEA103958127, study PRJEB25191) | human gut metagenome | biome: human-associated habitat [ENVO:00009003]; feature: intestine environment [ENVO:2100002]; material: feces | place: Germany | collected 2013/2015 | reverse complement strand
CACGCGACTCACGTTGAGGCCCTTGCCGCCAGCGGTCTTTTCGGGCGTCACACGGTTAACATCGTCGATGACCAGCTTGTCGAGCTGATAGCGCGTATCAATCGACGGGTTCATGGTAACGGTCAGAATCATGTTGAACTCCTGTTCCGGGGCGGCATGACCCGCCCCAAACATACGATAACTCGTTAAAGGATCTCGATCTCAAAGCCGCGAGTAACGGTCTCTCCCGGCTTGGCCACCAGGCAGCCACGCTTATGCTCCAGAACATCGTCCTCATCGGAGCAGGTGGACAGACCACCCCACGGTTCAACAGCCACAAAGTCGCCCTCGGGCTTGCTCCACACAATCAGGTACGGCATATCGGGGAACGTCAGGCGCACGCCCTTGTCCTCGGTTTTCTTGGTCAGCGTAACCACGCGGCTCTCGAGCACGTCGAAGATGGTCTCCGCGAAGTCGAAGAGGTCGTGGGTCAGCGGCAGGTCATGGCCAACCATCGGGTTCTTGCTGCGATGCTCAACATCAATCAGGCCCGTCGAGGGAACGGCAGTACAGAGCTCGGTGGCCTCACGCTGCTCAAAACGGAGCTCGTAATCGTCATAGGACTCGCCCTCGTCAAGCGGGCACTTAAAGCCGGGGTGACCGCCCACAAAGAACGGCATGTCCTCGGTGCCCTCATTGGTCACCTCGTACGACACGGCCACCTTCTCCGCATCGATCGTGTAACGAGCAACGATCTTAAACGGATACGGGTACTGCTCGAGCAACTCGGCATGGTCGGCAGAGCTTAGGCTCAGCGCGACCATGTTGTCGCCCTGCTCCTCGAGCTTCCACTCCTGTTTGCGAGCAAAGCCGTGACGGGCAAGCTTGACCTCGCGGCCGCCCATGGTCATTGCGCGACCGTCACGAAGGCCGCCGCAGATCGGGAAACAAATGGGTGCCTGGCCCGACCAGACCGCCGGGTCACTCTGCCACAGGTACTCACGGCCGTTGGCCGCAATAGAAGTGAACGATCCGCCAGCCGTGCTCAGTGCCACACGAATAGAACCGTTATCAAGAACAAACTCCATAGGAGCCTTCCCTTTCTTACGACAGCCTGCCAAGTCAATAGGGCTGATAGAAAACCGGCCCGCGCCCCCTCACAGAAACGCGAGCCGTCAACGGACTAGTTAATTACGCCGGATACCCGCTAATCGTGGTATTCGCCGCGGTCCCACTTCTCGAGGAACTCGTCAAAGAAGTGCGGGTCAGCCTGAGCCTCGGCGTCGGCCTTGTTGCAGGCATCGATCTTGGCGATCAGGGCGTCGTGCTCGGGAGTCTTCTCGTAGGGCTCCTCCAGGAAGGCAAGCATGATATCGGCCATCAGGAACTCGCCGGTGATCTTGCCGCCAAAGCCCACGATGTTGGCGTTGAGCTCGCGACGGGCATACAGGGCAGAGGTCATGTCGCGGACCAGGGCGCAACGGGCGCCGGGAACCTTGTTGACGGCGTTGGTGATGCCGATGCCGGTGCCGCACAGGGCCACGCCAAAGTCGGCCTTGCCGCTGGCAACAGCCTCGCCCACGGCCTTACCGTAGATGGGATAGTGCGTACGGGTGTGGCTGTAGGTGCCGCAGTCGAGCACCTTGTAGCCAGCCTGCTCCAGGCGGTCGGCCAGATAGATCTTCTCGTCCGTAACGATATGGTCGCAACCGATTGCGATGGTCTTCTTCATCAGAACGTCCTTTCGTCTGAATTCACAAGTTGAGGTAGAAGTTCGAGTTCTCAGTGGCTCTCGTTAGGCCATCTTGTTGAGCATGTCGACACGGATCTGGTGACGGCCGCCGGCGTACTGGGCGCGCAGGAACTCGCGGGCGATCTTCTTGGCGACCTCGGTGCCCACAACGCCCGGGCCCATGGTGACCATGCGCGAGCCGTTGTGCTCGCGGGTCATGTAGGCGGAACGCTCGTCGGAAATGTTGGCGACGACCATGCCCTTAATCTTGACGGCGGCCATATAGGAGCCGACGCCGTACTTATCGAATGCGAAGCCCTGGGAATCCTTGTGCTCCAGCAGGTCCTTGGCAACGGCGGTCGCGGAATCGACAAAGTCCGCGGCAGGGGTCTCGGAATAGTCGACGACCTCGTGACCGTCGGCGATGAGCATCTCCTTGATGGACTCCTTCATCGACATACCGTCGGCATCGGAAGCGATTACAACCCTCATGACATCCTCCTTGAGAGATACGCAGGTGCGTAGTTTCTGTTTGGAAGTGTTGAATCGCGTTCAGGTCCGGGCATCTGAATGTGCGGTTCTTCACTGTTCATGTTTATTTGAACACATTCGAACAGTAACTGCAAGAATTATTTGTTTATCTTTGTTCTTTTCTGAACAAATACCGTTCACAGATGATTGCTGACCGTTTGGACTGGGCACGGACGTAGCGACCATGTGTTCAACAAACAAAAGGGTGGCCGAGAACGTGTCTCGGCCGCCCTTCTTACAGTTGATCTTCCAAAGAACGCTTTGCCGCCTACTCAGACTGCCCGCTCTTCTTGGCATGTCTGGACGGAGTGCTCAAGAAACGACCCGTCAGATAGTTCGCGGGACCGGAGATATCGATCCCCAGCAGCACGTGTCCTAGCCATAGGAACGCCACGAGCACCAGTAGAGGAATCACACACGAGGTCACGATCATGACGATGACGCCTTCGATGAGGTCGGTCACCTGCTGCACGATCTCGTCGGTCATCTGCTTAGCGCCGCTGGTCACCGACGTGACCAGGCTCGAGGCCCCGTCAGTCAACTGCTCGAGCACGTTTTTGGACTCCGTGGCCTCGGATTTTTTCTTATTCGATTTTGAGCTGGTCTCGGCTGATTTGTCCGTGGTGTCGGCCGCGTCCGCAGCCTTTTGCTCAGCTTGCTCAATACTTACGCGATACGTTTCATCGACCTTCTGCGACACCCAAACGCTTGCAGGCACCAACGCCATGCCGATCACGGCAACTACCAGCACGCGTGTCGCCACACGGCGCAGGACAGCGCTCGTGCTCCAGCGCCCGTGAATGCCGAGCGACACCGCAAAGAGCACCAACGCAAACGGGATTAAGATGCCCAAGCCAACTGACCACAAAATCGTTAGCAAATATTTCTCTAGGTATAGCACGGCAAGCACGATACCAAGGTTGCCTGAAAGCTGTGCGAGCTGCTCGGCAACCGGCGTTCCCGTATCACCCGGCAGCGCGGTAATGCCCGCAGACAGCGCCACGCACGAGGTCGTGAGCGCCAAAACATTGCCCTTCTTTTGATCGATGACCTCGATGGTGGAGTCCCAAGTTTTGGTATCGGCGAAATGCGGACGAGCTACAAAGCCCGACAGCAGCGCCAGTACCACGAGCGCAACGATAAGGCCAATCTGCAGCTTTTTGTTTGCGCACACGACATCGGACAGGCTGGGCTGCAGCTCGGTTACCGTCGTGTGCTCGGTTATCTGGACAGGACGTCCATGAGCCATCTCGTGCGCGTCTCTTTTTTGTATTGACCCGTTATCCGGCATTTGGATACCTCCTCAGTCCGGCGTTTAATGCGAAAGAAAGTATACCCACCGAGCAAAAAACGAACGGGAAGACGAACAGAGCGCACCAAGACTGTCCCCAATGACTAGTCGTTTAAGACCCAATGACTATCTCGGGATGAGCTGCGGGGAGGAGAACAGAAAAAGCCCTGCCGCGGGTAGCGGCAGGGCTTTTGGAAGGGGACTTGGTTGTGAGTGCTCGTTAGGCGAGCTTGGCCTCGAGCTCGGCGATGCGCTTGTAGGCATCGATGGTAAAGCGGGCCTGCTTCTCCAGGATCATGGTGGTCATGAGAGTGTCCTGAGCGTGAGCCATGATGAAGGTCATCTCCATCTCGCCACCGCCGGCCTCCTGCGAAAGCAGTTTGGTCTGCGTGTCGTGGGCACCGATGAGCGCATCGCTGGCATCCTTGTGCAGCTGTTCGGCCTTCTCAAAGTCACCCTCGCGAGCAGCATCGAGCGCTGCAAGCAGATCGGTCTGGGCGTCACCTGCGTATGCGACGATCTCGAATCCAACCATCGAGATTTCTTCTTTGGTTGCCATATTGCGTTCCTTTCACATATGAACCAATGGAGAGCATCGCGTCCGGGCATACGCGCTGCGTTGTGTATGACAGAAACAATAACATTCAAACAAAAAAGAACAGCTCAAAACGTAATTTCGAACTATGAACGGTCACTTTTCGCCCGTGAACGGTTTTTAAACCAATCTGAACAATATCGAACACAATTAGCGGCAACCCAAACAGGGCCGCACCCTAACGCAAATCGCGCACCGTATCGCCCTCTACGAGCACACCGGGAATCAGCATGTGCTCCACGCCAGACGCACCCCCATCGGCGCTGGCAATCTTGTCGACGGCCCACATGCCGACGCGCTTGTTGTCAAAGCGCACCGTGGTCAGGCGACGGTCGGGCACGATATCGCCCAGGCTGTCATCAACACCCACCACGCTCACGTCCTCGGGCACACGCCTTCCGCACGACTCGAGCCCGCGAATGCAGCCGTAGGCCATGGCATCGTTGGAAGCATAAATGGCCGTACAGGTCGGATCTTCCGCCAGAGCCTGACCGGCAGCATATCCGCTCTGTGCCGTCCAATCCCCACGGATGAGTCGCGGCGGTTCAATACCATGCGCGCGCAATGTCTCGCGCCAGCCTTCCTCGCGCCGCATGCCCGAAAGCGAGCGCTCGGGACACGAGATAAAGTGCACGGTTTTGTGCCCCCGCCCCAGCAAGTACTCGACCATCTGGCGCGAGCAATCGAACTGGTCGTTATCGACCGTTGAACAGAGCGGGTGCTCCAGCATCGTAACGAGCACCGTCTGCATGCCGGGCAGCGGCTCGAAGGTGCCAAAGTCCGCCGGCATGCGATTCATGATCACGACCATGCCGTCTACCGGCAGCGCGCTCATGCGTGACGATGCGCTCTCGAGGGTATAGGGATGTCCATCTACTTTAGTGAGGGTGATGGCATAGCCATGTTTGTCGGCCGCGGCGGCAAAACCCTCCATACGGTCGAGGTTGCCGGTACCGGTAATGTTGAACATGGCGACGCCGACGGTCTTAAACTTGCCACGGCGCAGCGATCGACCGGCAAAATTGGGGCGATACCCCAGCTCGCGCATGGCGGCACGCACGCGTTCCTTGGTCTCGGGGCGCACACTGGGCGAATCGTGCACGGTGCGCGAGACCGTCTGCTCCGAGACGCCCGCGAGGCGCGCCACGTCTTTGACGGATACCGATTTTTTAACAGCGGCCATAGGTCGATCTTTCTATGTCAACGATGCCATTGGTGGCACCCTACGCAGTCAAATGAAACGCCTTCAAGTATATCCAACGCCTCCCCCACCATACGCTCACCACCCAAAACCTACCGTTCACCGACATTTTTGCTTCCCCGAACGGCTTTTGTCTACCAAATGTTAACGTTGCCATTGTGCAAGCACAGAGCCACCGGGCGGCTCAAACGTTTACGCGTAAGGAATCGACGGTTCGCAGGCACAGGAACCACCGGTTCGCGTCTTTTTTTGTGTCGCAAAATGGCAACGTCAACATTTTGGCAACCGGACGCCAAAAGCTACCATCGTTGCTAACCCACCGACTCTTAGGAGCATTGCATGGAGCAACTCATCGCCATCATCGAAAAGGGGCAGCCCTTTTTCAACGCGATCGCCCGCAACAAGTACCTCAAGGCGATCCGCGACGGTTTTATCTCCGTCATCCCCATCATCATCTTCTCGTCCATCTTCTGCCTGGTAGCCTCGGTTCCCAATATCTGGGGTTTCTACTGGCCCGATGACATCAACAACGCCCTATGGAAGTGCTACAACTACTCCATGGGCATCCTGGCCATCGCCTGTGCCGCCACCACGGCCAAGCACTTCGCCGACGCTCAGAACCGCGATCTGCCCAAGAACAACCAGATCAACTTCATCTCGTGCATGTGCGCGGCCATCATCGGCTTCTTGCTCCTTTCGAGCGACACGATCGCCACGGACGCTGCCAGCGGCTTCAACACCACCTACCTTGGTTCCAAAGGCCTGCTGACCGCCTTTATCGCTGCGTTTGTGACCGGCATCATCTACAAGTTCTTCATTAAGCGCAACATCACCGTCAAGATGCCCGAGCAGGTTCCGCCCAACATCTCGCAGACCTTTAAGGACATCATCCCCTTCTCCGTCTGCATCACCGTCTTTTGGGTCTTTGACATCGCCTTCCGCGCTGCTTTTGGCTTCTGCTTTGGCCAGGGCGTCATCCAGGTGTTCCAGCCCCTGTTCACCGCTGCCGACGGCTACATCGGCCTTGCTGTGATCTACGGCGCTATGAGCCTGTTCTGGTTCGTGGGCGTCCACGGCCCCTCGATCGTCGAGCCCGCCATCGCCGCCGCCCTCGTTGCCAACATGACCGACAACCTGGCTGCGTTCCAGGCCGGCCAGCACGCTTCCGCTGTCCTGACCCAGGGTGCCCAGTACTTCGTCGTCTGCATGGGCGGCACCGGCGCCACGCTCGTCCTGGTCTTTATGTTCTGCTTCCTGGCCAAGTCTCAGGAGATGCGCGCCGTCGGTAAGGCCGCCATCGTCCCCGTCTGCTTTGCCGTCAACGAGCCGCTGCTGTTCGCCGCGCCCATCGTGCTCAACCCCGTCTTCTTTGTCCCGTTTGTCTTTGCCCCGATCGCCAACATCTGGATCCTCAAGATCTTTATCGACTTCTTGGGCATGAACGGCTTTATGTACACCCTGCCTTGGACCGTCCCCGGCCCCATCGGCACCATCATGGGCCTGGGCTTCCAGCCGCTCGCTTTTGTGATGCTCGCCCTTATCCTGGTCGTCGACTTCGTTCTGTACTACCCGTTCTTCCGTGCCTATGACGCCCAGAAGTGCGCCGAGGAGGCCGAGATCTCCCAGGAGGAGCTCGCCGCCAAGAACGCCGAGAAGGCCGCCAAGCTCAACGATGCCTTCCAGGGCAAGGCTGACGCCAAGAGCGTTGCCGCCGGCGCTGCTGCCGAGGCCGTGAAGGCCGACTCCCCCGCCGCTTCTGCAGCACCCGCTGCCGGGGCAACGACCGCCAGCGACCTCAACGGCAAGCGCGTGCTCGTGCTCTGCCAGGGCGGCGGAACCTCGGGCCTGCTCGCCAACGCGCTGGCCAAGGCCGCCAAGGAGCGCGGCATTAACCTCGAGACCGCCGCCGAGGCCTATGGCAACCACGTGGACATGCTCCCCGACTTTGACCTGGTCGTCCTGGCCCCGCAGGCCGCAAGCTACCTGGCCGACCTGCAGAAGGACTGTGAGCGCGTGGGCAACAAGTGCGTCGCCTGCCGTGGCAAGCAGTACATCGAGCTCTCCCAGAACGGCGACAAGTCTCTCGCCTTCGTGAGTGAGCAACTTTCGAAGTAAGTAACGCCCAGGGCCAGCCGACCATCCAAGACCGGCTGGCCCTTCGATTTAGACGATTGGATCATCATGTCCGTTAATCCTGCTAGCGTCACCAACCCGCCCGCGCAGTTTCCCGAGGACTTTGTCTTTGGCGGCGCCACCGCTGCCTACCAGGTAGAGGGCGAGACCCGCACTCACGGTAAGGGCAAGGTTGCCTGGGACGACTTTCTGGAGGCCCAGGGGCGCTTCTCCCCCGATCCCGCTTCGGACTTCTACAACCAGTACCCTGTCGACCTGGAGCTGTGCGAGGAGTTCGGCATCAACGGCATTCGCCTCTCCATCGCCTGGAGCCGCATCTTCCCCAACGGCACCGGCGAAATCAACCCCGAGGGCGTCCAGTTCTACCACGATCTCTTCGCCGAGTGCCACAAGCACCACGTTGAGCCGTTCGTCACGCTGCATCACTTTGACACGCCGCTTCCCCTCTTTGAGAAGGGCGACTTCCTCAACCGCGAGACCATCGACGCCTTTGTGGACTTTGCCACCTTCTGCTTTAAGGAGTACGCCGACCAGGTGACCTACTGGTTCACCTTTAACGAGATCTGGGCCGACGCCTCCAACACCTACATCGAGGGCACCTTCCCCGGTGGCGTCAAGGCGCATCTGGCCGAGGCCTTCCAGTGCGAGCACAACATGATGCTCGCCCACGCCAAGGCCGTGCTGGCCTTCCACAACGGCGGCTTTAAGGGCAAAATCGGCGTCATCCAGTCGCTGGAGTTTAAGTACCCGCTCAACGAGAACGACCCCGCCGACATCAAAGCCGCCAACAACGAGCACGTGCTGCAAAACCAGTTTTTGCTCGACGCGACGTTCCGCGGCGAGTATGCCCCCGACACCCTCGAGTGCGCCAACCGCCTGGCTGCCGTCTCGGGCGGCACCATCGAGATCCTGGACGAGGACCTCGAGATTATGCGCGAGGCCGCGCTCTACAACGACTACCTGGGCGTTAACAACTACCAGTGCCGCTTCTTGAAGGCTTACGATGGCGAAAACGACCTGCACCACAACGGTACGGGAGAGAAGGGCACCGGCCGCTGGCGCGTTAAGGGCATTGGCGAGCATGTGAACAAGCCTGGCATCCCCACCACCGACTGGGACTGGATCATCTATCCCGAGGGCCTGTTCGATCTGCTCGTCTACATTAAACAGCGCTACCCCAACTACAAGCAGATCTTCATCACCGAGAACGGCATGGGCTACAAGGACCCCTACAAGGACGGTTTTGTGGACGACCAGCCGCGCATCGACTACATCGAGCAGCACCTGCGCTGGTTGCTCAAGGCCATGGAGGTTGGCGTCAACGTAGGCGGCTACTTCCTGTGGAGCCTGCAGGATCAGTTCTCCTGGACCAATGGCTACAACAAGCGTTACGGCTTCTTTTACGTTGACTTTGAAACCCAGAAGCGCACGCCCAAGGCAAGCGCCTACTGGTACAAGCACGTGGCGCAGACCCGTCGTCTGGACTAGTGGCTGGCGGGGTTGCCCGCTCACACAACCTGTCCCCATTTCTCAGCCGGGGGCGGCACGTCACACGGCGCGCCGCCCCCGGTCTTTTTGTTTTTGGGCTGGTCGGGAGCCGTTTGTCTCGATCTGTAACATCTAGCCGAGTTTTTTGGTCCTAGCTGTTACAGATTGAGACGAACAGGATTGCTCTTTCCGAAGAATCTAAATCTGTAACACGTAGCCCGCTTTTGACCGTCTACCTGTTACAAATCGAGACAAACGGAGTAGGACCTAACCCCGTATGTCCCTAACAGTCGAGCGTTCGACCAGCGTACTCGGCACATGAATCGCCTCGATAGACGAGCTCTCTCCAATCGCCGCCTCAAACGCAAGCTTACCGACACCGCGCAAATCAAATCGCAGCGTCGTCAGCCGATTGTGAGGAACAAGTCCCTCGAGTGCGTCGTCGATACCAACCACGCTCACGTCGTCGGGCACGGACAGGCCCGCGTTCTCGAGCGCGGCGATAACGCCCAGCGCCATCTGGTCATTTGCCGCAAGCACGGCAGTCGGCGCCTGCGACCCGCCGGCAAGCACCTCGGCCGCAATCCGCTCGCCCATGGCGTACCCACTGTCCGCACTCCAATCGCCACGCAGCATCGGAGCGGCATCGACATGAGCACGACCCAGCGTATCGCGCCAACCGGCCTCACGAAAACGCGAGGAAATCGAGTTTTCCGGACCCGCCACAAACCGCATATTCGAGTGACCATGTTCCAGCAGATAATTGGTCAACAGCTCGCACGAACCATACTGGTCGGAGTCGATCGTCGTGCAGCGCGGATGCGCATACATGGACAGGATGACCGTTCGCACTCCCGGCTGGGGAACAAACTCCTCAAAATCGGGAGCCATGCGGTTCATGTTGAGAATCATGCCGTCGACGGGTCGCTCGACCATGCGGCGCGAGGCATCGGCAAGTGTATAGGGCTTGTCGCCGCCCATCTCGATCATAGTGACGGCAAAATCGTGCTCGCGCGCCGCTTGCATGATACCCTCGAGCGTCGCCAGGTTACCGACACGTGTGATGTTGTACATGCACAGGCCAATAGAACGATACGACCCGCCGCGCAACGCCGCTCCAGCAAAATTGGGACGAAAGCCCAGCTCTTCCATGGCGGCCAGCACACGCTTGCGCGTCTTTTCCGTCACGTTGGGCATACCGTTGACCACGCGAGACACAGTCTGGCGGCTCACGCCAGCGAGCGCCGCAACCTCTGCCGCGCTCGCCGAACGACCATTCCTTGTCTGCTGATCCATGCCTTCCACGCTAACCTGCTTCCCAACTATTCCCCGCGCCCATGGCGCATCGTACATACATTGATAACGCGCTCATGATACCCGAGCCATATACCACAACATGAAAACTTCTGTCAATCAAAACCGCTTACCGAACAAATACAACCGTTCGCGGCTGTTTGAAGTTGTTTTGTTTCTATACATCCCAGCCGGATGTTAACGTGCTCATTGTCAAATGTTCACGTGCTCATTTTGGTTCTAATCATTTTAAGATAGTGTTTATCGGGCTTTTTCACCGCTGAACGCTAACCAGGGAGCCTCCTGAGCGCAAACGCACAATATCGAACAGCGAGACGAGAGGGTGTATGCATATGTCTTTGCTAAACCGCGTACAGCAGCTGCCGAAGGGCTTTGTTTGGGGCGCCGCAACCGCCGCGTACCAAACGGAAGGTTCCACGAAGGTGGCAGGCAAGGGTAAGACCATGTGGGACGATTACCTTGTCGCCCAGGGTCGCTTTTTGCCCGACCCGGCCAGTGATTTCTACAACCGCTACGAGGAGGATATCCGCCTTTCTGCCGAGCATGGACTCAACGCCATTCGTGTGTCCATCGCCTGGACCCGCATCTTCCCCAACGGCGACGATGCCGAACCCCTCGCCGAGGGCGTTAAGCACTACCACGAGCTGTTCGCCTGCTGCAAAAAGTATGGCGTCGAGCCCTATGTGTCCCTGCATCACTTTGACTCCCCCGCCGCCCTGTTCAACCAGGGCGACTGGCTCAACCGCAAGACCGTCGACGCCTATGTGCGCTATGCCGAGTTCTGCTTCCGCGAGTTCCGCGAGGTCAAGAATTGGTTCACCATCAACGAGCTCATCAGCCTCTCGCACTCCCAATACATCCAAGGCAACTTCCCGCCCAACCATCACTTTGATGTGACGAGCGGCATCCAGAGCCAGCACAACGAGCTCGTTGCCCACGCCCGCGCCGTCAACCTGTATAAGGATCTTGACGAGACCGAGCACCTGGGCGGACGCATTGGCATGGTCAACGTCCTGACGCCGGCATATCCTGCCACCGACTCGCCCGCCGACCAGCACGCCGCCGACCTGTACAACGCCTTCTACACCGACTTCATCATGGACGGCGCCTTCCTGGGTCACTACTCCGCGCGCACCCTCTCACTCATCAACGAGATTCTGCGTGCCAACAACGCCACACTTACGGTTGAGG
>OMDM01000826.1_pt1 | contig 11508 bp, 8 predicted proteins | sample 1673801 | NCBI WGS metagenome assembly OMDM01 (sample SAMEA103958127, study PRJEB25191) | human gut metagenome | biome: human-associated habitat [ENVO:00009003]; feature: intestine environment [ENVO:2100002]; material: feces | place: Germany | collected 2013/2015 | reverse complement strand
CGGCGCGGTGCATTATCTGGCGGGCGGGCCAAGCCTGCCCCCGCCCCTTACCCCCGAGCAGGAAAAAGCCCTGTTTGACCGCATGGCTGCCGGGGACGCTGCCGCCCGCGAGGAACTGATCACCCACAACCTGCGGCTGGTGGTCTACCTTGCCAAAAAGTACGAGAGCAGCGGCGTGCCCACCGAAGACCTGATCTCCATTGGCACCATCGGGCTCATCAAGGCCGTGAGCACGTTCGACCGCGAAAAAAACATCAAGCTCGCAACGTACGCCTCGCGGTGCATTGAAAACGAGATTCTGATGTACCTGCGCAAAACGGCGCAGCTGAAAAACGAGATCTCGCTCGACGACCCGTTGAATGTGGATTGGGACGGCAACGAGCTCCTGCTCTCCGATCTACTCGGCAGCGACCCCGACATTGTGAATCGCGGCATCGAGCAGGAATCGGAAAAGCAAACGCTGCTCCGTGCCGTTGAAAAGCTTGACCCGCGCGAAAAGCAGATCATGGAGCTGCGGTTTGGGCTGAACCGGCAAAAGGAGCACACGCAAAAGGAAGTTGCCGATGCACTCGGCATTTCGCAGTCGTACATCTCAAGGCTTGAAAAGCGCATTTTGCACCGATTGAAGACAGAAATGGAGAAGGCGGGATAAACACGCCATAAACACGACAAAAAGCAGATGTATCTACCGATTTTGGTGACACATCTGCTTTTTCTAAAAAATACACCGGTTTTAAAGTATTCGGTTTATACGAGCTTCAAATATTTGACCCCATACGGCGGCAGCTCCACCCTGCCGTGGATGTCGCTTGTTTCGCCGGTTAAAAGATCGACCGCTTGGTACTCGCCGCGGGCGTCTATGGAACACGGCGCGTTTTCCGCATTGACGGCAACAAACACCGTCTCATGATCACAATGACGCTCAAACAGCAGATTTTTATTCTGAATGGTGATGTTCTTATAATCTCCGTAATTCAATGCGCGGCTTTCGGTCTTCACCTTCGCGAGTTTTTCGATAAACGCGGTGAGTTCGTTTTCGACGGGTGCATCGAAGCACGGGCGCAGGGCGTTGTCGCCCTCATGCTTTTCGCCCTTTGCGCCCCACTCGCTGCCGTAATACAGGCACGGAATGCCCGGCATGGCAAACAGCACGCCGTACAGCGGGTAAATTTGCTTTTCGTCGTTTAAAATGCTCGCGATGCGCGTTACGTCGTGGTTATCGGCGAAGTTCATCAGGTGCTTGCCGCGGTACAGCGTCCACGGCTCCGGGCCGAACTGCCGCCCGAGCGAATGCGCAATCTCAAAGAGATTCATCGAATTGAACGCAGAGTAAAGCCCTTTGTAGCACTCGTAGTTCGTCACGCTGTGCAGCAGGCCGTCTGCGGTGATGCGGTTGTAATCGCCGTGGATCATCTCGCCGATGAGCACAAACTCCGGCTTTTTGCCGTCGCAGTACGCGCGCAGGCGGCGCATGAAATCTTCATTTAACATGTACGCCACGTCAAGACGCAGGCCGTCGATGCCGAATTCGTCGACCCATCTGCCGACGCAGTTTAAAAGGTACTCGACAACGGTGGGATTATAGAGATTGAGCTTGACAAGCTCGTAATGTCCCTCCCAGCCCTCGTACCAAAAGCCGTCGTTATAGGCGCTGTTACCGTCGAAATTCAAGTGAAACCAGTCTTATAGGGAGAGTCCCACTTTTTTTCCTGCACGTCACGGAACGCAAAAAAGCCGCGTCCCACGTGGTTGAACACGCCGTCGAGCACAACCCTGATGCCGTTTTCGTGCAGCGCATCGCACACGGCTTTGAAGTCTTCATTCGTGCCAAGGCGGCAGTCAATTTTTGTAAAATCACGCGTATCATAGCCGTGGTTGTCCGATTCAAACACCGGGGAAAAATACACCGCGCCGATATGCAGCTTTTTCAGGTGCGGAATCCACCCTTTGACCTTTTGAATGCGGTTCACGCACACGCCGTCGTTCGGCATGGGCGCACCGGTAAAGCCCAAGGGATAGATCTGGTAAAACACCGCTTCATCTGCCCACATTGTTATATCCGTTCCTTTCAAGAGAGTTATGCCGATTGCAACTTAAAACGTGTACATGCCGTCTGCCGTTTGGCGGATATCCGCGTTATAGAACGCTGTCATGGCCTTTACCATGTACGCAGTATCCTTTTCGCCCGCCGTTTCCACGCAGGAGTGCATCGCGAGCTGCGGGATGCCGATATCGACCGTGTTGAGCGACAGGTGACCGTTTGAGATATTGCCGAGCGTAGAGCCGCCCGCCATATCGGAGCGGTTGTGGAAGATCATCACCGGCACCTCGGCCTTACGGCAGATCTCGCCGAACACGGCGGCGGAAACGGAATCCGTCGTATACTTCTGGTTTGCACTGTACTTGATGACGATGCCGCCGTTTAAGTAGCAGCGGTTCGTCTGGTCACACTTTTCCGTGTAGTTCGGGTGCACGGCATGGGCATTATCGGCGGAAAGCATGAAGCTATCCGGCATTTTGCGCAGCCACTCCGCTTCGGGGATATTGAGCGCGGAAGCGATGCGACGCACGGTATCCGTGAGGAACGTGGAATCTGCGCCCTGCTTTGTCAGCGAGCCGACTTCTTCGTTATCGAACACGGCGCTGATGAGCAGCTTTTCTTTGTTTTCCGCGTTCAAAAACGCTTCCGTTGCGGAGAGCGCGCACTGGAGGTCGTCGAGGCGCGGGGACGCAATAAATTCGTTCTCCATGCCGAATACAACGCCGTGCTGGCGCGGATAGAGGAACATATCGCTCGAGATGACGTCTTCCTTTTTAACGCCTGCCTCTTCCGCGATGAGCGCGTTATAATCGGCGTTTTCGCCGCCGAGCAAGGGCAGCAGATCGACCTGCGGGTTTAACTTGTGGTCTGCCATGCCGCGCGTCATGTGAATGGCAAGGCTCGGGATGATGCACAGGTCGCGGTCAATGTTCAAAAGCACGCTCTTTACGCCGCTTTCGGTACGCACCACGGCGCGGCCGGCAAGCGACAGCGGACGATCAAACCACGTGGAAAGGATCATGCCGCCGTAGCCTTCGGTGTTGAGCTTTTTGTAGTGACCCTCTACGGTGATCTCCGCGCCGCTCTTTACGCGGAACGTCGGGGAATCGCTGTGCGCGGAGACAATCTGCATGCCGTTATAGTTTTCCGGCACGGAGAACGCCAAAACAGAAGAGCCGTTGCGCGTCGTAAAGTAGCGCTTGCCCTTTTCGAGCGTCCAGGTTTCGTTTTCAAGCAGGCGAATGCAGCCCGCATCTTCCAACATTACACATATATTTTTCACCGCATGAAAACACGACGGAGAAGCGTCGATAAACTTCAGCAGCTTTTCGGTGGTTTCAGAAGTCTTTAACATTTCGGTCATTCCTTTCCTTGTTTCTATTCATCATAGCACAAAACCACAAATATGGGTAGAGCAAATTTCAGAAAAAAAGACCGCCGCACCGAAACAGTACGACAGTCTTTAAAAAATCAATTCATTTGCACGCATTTCCGATGGCTTCGTTCACGCGCTCGCGCAGATCAGGCAGATAGGACGATGTGCGCGGATAGTTTGCAAACGTCATGCTTTCGCCGTCTCCGAGCAGCTTTAAAACATTTTCGCGCCCGAGCTTTTCTTCGGCGAGCGACAACGCGCGCATATCATAAAGCGCCATGGCGAAAACCTTTTGCCGCAGCGACGGCAGCGGGCCGTTTTCGCCGGGATAGACGGAAAATCCGTCGCCGCCCGGGAACGCGCCGCCTGCGTCCGTCACCTTGAACGGATCGATAACAGCTTTGGAGAGCTGCGAGTTCCAGAAGTTATAGCCCCAGTGCAGGAAGCCCGTGATGTGATACTTCCACATCTGCACGCCCAAAATGCGGTTGCGGTTTGAGGGCATCGCGAGGAAACGGTTGCCCACGTCCACGCACTGGCTGCAGCAGGTGTACGCCCACAGATCCGGCACATCGTTTTCGATAAACGGCGTGATATGGTTCGTCGCGACGACGGGGTGCTTGACGAGCCCCTCCGTGTAGTAATCATACGACGAGAGCGCGTCGCGCAGAATGCAGCCGGGCAAATACGGCTCCACAACAGCTTTCGCCTTTAAGTAGTCCGCTTTGTGCTCCTCGCTCGGCTCGTCCGAAATGTGGAACATAAGGTCACTTTTTTCAACGCCTACTTCTTCAAAGAATGTAAGCAGCTGCGGCAGCAGCGCATGCAATAATGCCGCGTATTCCGGGTCGGTTGCCGCAGTATGCCAACCGAATTTCAGCTTGCGTTCGCCGTTTTCGGTGACGTAAATATTCGGCGCACATTTTGCACCCCACTGTGTGAAGAAGTGGGAAATCTCAAACTTAGAAATGCCGCAGTCCTTTGCGGTTTCCACCCAGCGGGCAAGCCTTGCGAAATCAAAATGATAACCCGCGTCGTTCTTTGTGATCTCCACAAGCTGCGTGCACGGGCGTTCTTTGCCGATCTCGGTATCGAGCGCGGGAGTGAACACCGGCGTCAGGATCATGTTCATGCCGTGTTCCGCCGCCATACGCATATACTTGTCTAACAATGCCCAGTGCTCTTTTGAGTAAATCTCCACGCCGTAGCGCGCTGCGATGCAGTCGCCATGGAACCACTGCGTGAACGTGAGCTTCTGCTCCGGCAAAGTGACCGGCACGACCGTCAAGCGGAAAATTTCGCTTTTGCCGTTTGCGCTGATCTCCACAGGGTAATCGCCGCCCGCGGCATCGTCGTTCACTTTGAGGCTCACCCACAGCACCTCGCGGCCGTTGACGTTCACCGCGCCGTCCGTGACGGGATACAGCACATCCGGGAACGTGCTCGGCTCTGTTGTGATGTAGTCATCATCGAACCTGTCCGGGTACGCGGAAAGCGTGCACGGCACATAGCCCTCGCGGTACACCGCCACTTTAACGGGTGCATCGGTGCGCACCTCCATGTAGTGCTCGCCCTCGCCCGTGACGATGGCCTGAAACGCGGTCTCTTCTCCGCGCAGAGCGCTCGCCTTCGGGTACGGCGCAAAGGTCTTTTCTTCGTGCGCCATGACTTTTTCCATCGGTGAAAGAAGCTGGATCGTTGTCTGCATGGATTTTTCCTCCCCTAAGTTGACCGTGTCAAACTGTGTAAAATCCGGTATATAACGTTCGCCGGCGGCGCTGCGCTTTTGGCAGAAGCCGGGCAAACCCAGTTCCAACATATAATTTTGTACCTTGCGGCTCTCCCGCAGGGTGATGCGGCGGTTAATGTCCGCAAATTCCGGCTCGCGCAAAACACGTCCCATCGGCGTATACTGGCTCATCAGGCTCACGGGCACGCCCGGGAAATGCTGTTTGATGAGCTCCAACGCCTGCATGGAATTGCGCGTGTGGCCGGGCAAAATGAGCTGCCGAATGATGATGCCCTTTTGCAGCATGCCGTTTTCGCCGTACACATTTTCACCCGTCTGTCGCACCATCTCATGAATGGCAGCAAGCGTCGTTTCACAGTAGTGCGGCGCATTGGAAAGCCGCACGGCGAAATCGTCGTCCGCATATTTGAAATCCGGCAGGTAAATGTCGACGAGCCCCTCTAACATGCGCAGTGTCTCGACCGATTCATACCCGCCGCAGTTGTAGACAACGGGCACGCGCGGCTTATAGATGCGCAGCGCTTCGGCAATTTGCGATGCAAAGTGCGTCGGCGTAACAAGGTTGATGTTGTGCGCACCCATAGCTTCGAGTTTTTTTATCGTCTCGATAAATTCTTCAACCGTAAAATCCTTGCCGTGTAGGCTTTCGCCGGAAATCTCGCTGTTCTGGCAAAACGCGCAGCGCAGCGAGCAGCCGGTAAAAAAGATCGTGCCACTGCCGCGCGTACCGCTGATAGGCGGCTCCTCCCAGTAGTGGAGCTTCGCGCGCGCAATGTGCATTTTGCCGCCGCTTTGGCAGTAGCCGCGCATGATTTCACGGTCAACACCGCATTTTCGCGGGCACAGTGTGCAAATGCTCATGCGTTTTGTTCCCTGAGCATCAGGAACCCGGCGTTAGAACCGCGCTTGCCGCGCGTCACGCGGTGTGAAAACAGCAGGTCGCTGTTGCACATGGTGCACACGCCGCCCGTTGTGATGTGCTCGGGCAGCACGCCTGCACCTAATAAGAACGCACGGTTGCACGCCCAAAGATCAACGTGGAATTTGCCGTTGCCGTCGTCCGTGACGAATTTGTCGCTGTCGGGCAGCACGAGGAATTCCTCCGCACACGGGGCGTCCACCTCAAAGCACTCCTTTGCAATGGACGGACCGATGGCCGCGAGCAAATCCTCGGGGCGGGTATCGAATTCCTCCTGCATTTTCTCTACGGTAGCTTTTGCCATGCCGTTCACCGTGCCGCGCCAACCGGCGTGCGAAAGCCCAATGGCGTGATGAATGGGGTCGTAGAAGTAAAGCGGCACACAGTCCGCCGCGTAAATGAGCAGCGGCAGATTCGGCTCATCCGTCACAAGGCCGTCCACGCTTTCCATGTCCTTCGGCTTCCAAATACCTGTGCCGGCGTTCTTCATCGTGACACGGCGCACGTTCGTGTGGTGATCCTGCGCGCCCGCCGTTATATTCTCTACAGGGATATTCGCCGCTTGAGCGATGAGGCGGAAATTTTCTTTTACATTTTCGTCGCTGTCGCCGCGGTTGAAGCCGAGGTTCATAGCGGCAAACTCTTCTTCACTCACGCCGCCGATGCGCGTGGAGAAGCAGTGCGTAAGGTACGGGATATTCTCCCACGCCTTAAACGTCAGCAGTCCCACACCGTTTTCCTTGATTGTCAGACGCATATCGGCGATATCTGCGTTTTCGGCGCGGCGCGGCTTTTCGATTTTCGGCAGCGGAATGGATTTGCGGCTCACGATAATACCCTCATACTTCTGCTTCACGCGCAGCTGACCGCAGAATTCGTAGCCGCACTTTTCGCACTTAAATGTGCTGCGCAGACTCTTGTTTTTCACAGTCCATTTGCCGCGGCGCTTTGCTTCGCCGCCGCATTTTTCGCACGTGAAATGCAGATGCTCCTTTTCAATCAACGGGCTGTTCACGTCACAGATATACGTCGTTTTAAACGTGATGCGTCTGTAAAACTCCGGGTCCTTGCAGTCCTGAATAAACGGGCGGAACGTATCCTTTGTGTAAATGCGCTCCAGCACCATAGCGGACAGCACGCTGTCGTCGAGCGCGCGGTGGTGGTCGAGCGCGCCGTCATCAATGGAAAGCAGCTCTGCCGCTTTGGAAAGTCCAAGCTGCTCCTTGCCGTCCTCGCCAAGGCGCTTTTCCACGTACTGCTGTAAATCGACATAGCGCTGCAAAAACGGAACGGTCTCCCCGCCGCCGAAATAGCGGCAGTTTTCAATCAGCGCCAGAATGTCCGACGTGCCCCACGTGGCAATCACGCAGTCGCCCGCCCATTTTTTGAAGCGGCTCATCACCTGCATGTACGGGCGCGCGTCCAAAAGATTCGCATCCGTAATGTTGGTGAGGTCCGAGATAATCGCGCTGATCTTTTTTGTCACCTGCGGTTTGACAAAGCAGGAAAACCGGTCTGTGATATTCAGTTGTGCATCGAGCTTGACAGCGCCGAACTCGATAATCTCATTGATAAAGCCGTGGAGACGGCGGCTGTACGCACCGTTCCACTCCAGATCCAAAATAACGATATTCATTGGCTCTCCGTGTGTCTTTTCCGTTGGTCAGGTTTATAAATTACTTCTTTTTCGCAGCCTGCTTCATGCGCAGCTCTTTGCTCAGCACCATTTTGCGCATGCGGATGCTCTTCGGCGTGATCTCCACAAGCTCGTCATCCGCGATGAACTCGAGGGACTGCTCCAGAGAGAGCACGGTGTGCGGGGTCAGCTTCAGTGCGTCGTCGGAGCCGGAAGCACGGGTGTTTGTTGCGTGCTTCTTCTTGCAGACGTTGATGACGATGTCGTCGCCCTTCGGGTTGCTGCCGACAATCATGCCCTCGTAAACCGGTACACCCGGCCCGATAAACAGGCGGCCTCTGTCCTGTGCGTAGAACAGGCCGTAAGCCGTGGACTCGCCGGTCTCGTGTACAACGAGAGAACCGGTGCTGCGCTGCTGAATATCTCCCTTATACGGCTCGTAGCAATCGAACACGTGGTTCATGATGCCGTTGCCGTTCGTGTCCGTAAGGAACTCGGAGCGGTAGCCCATGATGCCGCGGGACGGAATCTTGAATTCAAGGTGTGTGGTGCCGCTGTCGCGGGTACCCATGTTGAGCAGCTCTGCCTTTCTGGTGCCGAGCTTTTCCATGACCGCGCCGACGTAGTTATCCGGAACTTCAATCATCAAAAGTTCCATCGGCTCCAGCTTCTTGCCGTTTTCTTCCTTGAAAATAACGCTCGGGCGGGAGACCTGGAATTCGTAGTTCTGGCGACGCATCTGCTCGATAAGAATGGAGAGGTGCAGCTCGCCGCGGCCGGATACCTTAAACGTATCGGCGGAATCCGTCTCTTCCACGCGCATAGCAACGTTCGTTTCGACCTCCTTAAACAGGCGGTCGCGCAGGTTGCGGGAGGTGACATATTTGCCCTCGCGGCCCGCAAACGGGGAATTGTTGACCATGAACATCATAGAAACGGTCGGCTCGTCGATCTTGACGAACGGCAGCGGCTCCACGTGCTCCGGGTCGCAGGCGGTCTCACCGATGTTGAGGTCTGCCATGCCGGAAACGGCCACGATGTCGCCGAGCTCTGCGCTCTCTGCGTCCACGCGCTTGAGGCCCTCAAACTGGTAGAGCTTCGTAATGCGCGCGTTGCGTTTTTCGTCGCTTGTGCTGCTGCAGATGGTAACGGTCTGGCCGACCTTTACGGAGCCGCGCTCCACTCGGCCGATACCGATACGGCCGACGTACTCATCATAGTCAATGTTGGAGAACAGCACCTGCGTCGGGCCGTCAAGGTCACCCTCCGGCGCCGGAACATCGTTTATAATGGCTTCAAACAGCGGCTTCATGTCCGTGCCCTTTTCGTCCGGCTGATTCATGGCGTAGCCGTCACGTGCGGAAGCGTAGACCACCGGGAAATCGAGCTGGTCTTCGTCTGCACCGAGCTCAATGAAGAGGTCAAGCACTTCGTCCACGACTTCAAGCGGACGTGCGCCCGGACGGTCGACCTTATTGACGACAACGACCGGCTTTTTGCCAAGACCAAGCGCCTTCTTTAAAACGAAGCGCGTCTGCGGCATACATCCCTCAAACGCATCGACAAGCAGCAGAACGCCGTCTACCATGGTAAGAATACGCTCTACCTCGCCGCCAAAGTCGGCGTGGCCCGGGGTGTCGATGACGTTGATCTTGACGTCCTTGTACTCGATAGAGATGTTCTTGGCGAGAATCGTAATGCCGCGCTCGCGCTCCTGGTCGTTGGAATCCAGGACGCGGTCCTCGACCTGCTGGTTGGCACGGAAGGCGTCCGTGGCACGCAGGAGCTTGTCGACCATCGTCGTCTTGCCGTGGTCGACGTGAGCGATGATGGCGATGTTCCTCAGATTGTCTACGCGCATGTAGTTCCCCTATCTTCTATCTATATACAACCGGCACGCGTATGCGACCCACCCAGCAATGCAACGCTCGGCGGGAATATTGAGCCTTTTACCGAAAACTCGTTTATTTTAGCGATTTTAGATGAGAGGGGTTTCCTCACCTGCAGGTTCAGGGTCGCTCCACATAAAACCATCGCCGGCGCCCATGCCCTCATACAGCACATATGCCGAAAAACCGCTCTCGAGCGTGGTTTCGAAGAAGCTCACGAGCAGAGCATCGTGATAGCCGCCGTCAATCTCGACGCAGCCGGTGTAGCCGATGGCATAGCGAGCGATACGGCCCAGGCCCTCGTCCTTAAGACCCATCTTGTGCTCGGAGATAAAGTTGGTGGCCGCCTCGAGGCACGCCTCTTCGCCATCCTCGTCGAGCGCCGCCAGATAACGGTTGGAAGCGGCGTCCTCAATTGCCACGACCACGCCAGGGTTTTCACCGGCGGCAAGGTCGTCCAAGAACGCGCCGATCAGATCGCACACCATGGCGTCGAGCTCGGCGGAGACGTTACCGGCGTCCTGCATATCCTGTGCCATCTTTAGACCTTCCCATCGAGTCTGGCGTCGTTACAGTTCTTGTGCCTCAGCAGCGATCTTAGCGGCAGCGTCGCGGGCGCGCATCATATCCATCGCGCGCTTGTCGAGTACCTTGATCTGACTGGTCAGCATGACCGCATCGACCACGCCCCAGATCATAAGGCCCGTAGAGATCGAAAACCCAAGCGCACCAACTGTACCACGAAGGCGCGAACAGATTGCCGCGACAAGGGCGGAGACGACAACCATCTTGATAAACGAGCCGCGGCGTTCGCGAAGCGTGCGGGCCTGCGTCACATAGGCAATGCGAGCCGCCTCAGAAGCCTCCGAGCGCATCTGGGCCTCGCGCGCAATGGCCGCCGCCTCAGCCGACATACCGCCGGCCATCAGCGAACACTCCGCAGCCTGGACGCCCCGCATTTAGAAGTCATCGGGGGAGAGCGTATGGACGAACTCGTCGAACTTCTCGAACTCTTGCTCGTCGTCGACTTCCTCGGCATGGGCAGAAACGGTGCCCAGGCGATTCATGATGTCGTCTTCAACGAACATGGGGGCATTACTGCGTACGGCGAGGGCGATGGCGTCGCTCGGACGCGCATCGATCTTATGCTCGTTGCCATCGGCCAACACGACAACCGTCGCGTAAAACACGGGCGGCTCGGCGCGAACGATTTCGATGCGTTCGAGCTTGGCACCCAGGGCACCAACAGTATCGAGCAATAGGTCATGGGTAATCGGGCGCTCGGCGCGACCGCTATCGATGCCGCGGCTAATGGCAGCAGCTTCAAACGAACCAGTCTGAATGGAAAGGGAACGCAGCGGCGCGGGCGAGTCCGATTTGCTGCAGCGCTCGCGAAGCACGATAAGCGATGGCACGGGACCGGCGGCCATGACGATGGTCTCTATGTCGACACGAACCATGGAACACCTCCGGTACGTAGCGGTTAACACGCGGCAGCTCCACCGCATTGAATAGCTATGCTACCCAATCTTTCGCACAGCACACAAAACCAAAATGAGATTTATCGCAGACAAGAAAAAAGCCCCGAGGCAACGCCTCAGGGCTCTTCACAGTTTTGATGGTGGACCTGACAAGATTCGAACTTGTGACCTCCCGGTTATCAGCCGGACGCTCTAACCAACTGAGCTACAGGTCCATCATGGTGGAGGTTAGGGGGATCGAACCCCTGACCTCAGGCTTGCAAAGCCCGCGCTCTCCCAGCTGAGCTAAACCCCCACGGAGACAGTAATAAACACCCCAGCGGCGACTCGGCTCTCGCTGGGGTGTTTATTGCGAAAGAAAGTGGTGGACCTGACAAGATTCGAACTTGTGACCTCCCGGTTATCAGCCGGACGCTC
>OMDM01000823.1_pt1 | contig 11547 bp, 14 predicted proteins | sample 1673801 | NCBI WGS metagenome assembly OMDM01 (sample SAMEA103958127, study PRJEB25191) | human gut metagenome | biome: human-associated habitat [ENVO:00009003]; feature: intestine environment [ENVO:2100002]; material: feces | place: Germany | collected 2013/2015 | reverse complement strand
GCCATTTGGCTTCTACCTCTTCCACCGCTTTCTCGATGATGCGGATGATAAAATCTTTCTGTTTGATGCCTTCCTTCGCGACTACCCATTTGACTCTCTGGAATAATTCCTCTGTGACCTGTACTGCTAATGTTCTTTTTTCCATGCCCGCTTCTCCTTTGTTCTCCAGTCTGTTAAAGTGTTCTTCTATCACCTGCCGGATAAATATTTGTGTACTTGTTTCCTTTTCTTCGATCTCGGCTCGTACCTTCTCATGTAATTCCACCGGGATCTTTCCGCATATGTTCTTCATCTCTGCCATAAGCGTTTTCCCCTTTCGTTTTGTTATACACAACATACTCCAAAATTTGAAAGAAAGCTATTCACAATACCCACTAAAGAAACCATGTCAAATGTATGCAAAACCAAAGCATATCCAACAATGCCATGCTTTCCTTGCCCATAGGCCTCACCCCCTTTACTCCTGCTCCATCTGAAATAAAAAATCCAGCATCTGACCGGGAATTTCTTCCTTTTCCTGTGCTGGCATCCGTTCCACATCGCCACATTTTAACTCTTCCCGAACAGCCTCCTGAATGAGTCTTTTTAAAGTTTCCCTCTCTTCTTGTTCCAGGATCACATCCACCAGATACTGGTTCCTCTGCCCTGCCGGAATTTCCATCAAAAACTGCCACGCTTTTTCATGTTCCGGGTTCTTAAGGTTTGGGCGGAAGGAAAAGACCGGGCGGCTCACAGCGCCCTCATCTGCCCCACAATCCGTTCATATCCGGCAGCGTTGGCATGGACGTCCGTCAAGTAAATCGGGCGACACAGGCGGTCCTGCTCGCTTACACGGTGTTTAAAAATAGCAGCACCGCCTCCCATGAAAACGGAAGGGACTGCCCGCAGGTCAAAGCCTGCCTCGGTGATCGCAGACAGGATTTTCTCAATATAAAGCCTGCCCTGCCTCTCAATCAAAGACACCACTTCCGCAGGCATGCTGCTGGGTTTTCCACGTAAGACACGCTCGATCTGCGTCTCCGTTACCGACAGTCCTGTATTTCTCCTTACCTGTTCTCTGATCTCATCCATACAACGGATGACACCCAGTTCCAGACTTCTACAGGTAGCTGCGTTAGGAACAGCATTATCAAGCCGCATCAAGTCCACCGTCCAGCCTCCGATATCCACAAGAAGCACAGAAGGCTCATCTTTTAAATACTCTGGATAAAGAGCCAGGGCTGAATATCCCTGGGGGAACAATTTCACATCCTCAATCTGGATCTCATAGCGTTCCCCTTCATATAAAAAACGGATTAGCTGTTTTTGAAATAGATATTCCTTGAATTTCTGTTTTTCCCTTCCAAACCCGGTAAGGGGAAGTCCGGCTGCAAGAACAACTTTCGCTGTCCTTTCCCCCTTTCGCTTTCGAATCTCCTGTGCCAGTGCTGCCAGCGTCAAAAGATAATAATTGTCGTTGGCGGTCTTGTCCTTTACCAATGTCTGTCTCCCAGTCCCACACACATAATATTCTCCCTGGTACTGGAGAACATTCTGCATGGTATAGGGTTCGTATTCATACCGGATGATCCCTGTGGGGAAACACACCTGCTTTGTTTTGATGGCATAATATCCATGGTCGATTCCAATGACCATCACTTACCACTCCCTTCTTTTCTGTTCTATGTAAAATTTCCGTTGAAAGAGCCCTTGCCCCCAAAGGCGCGCCCCGGCAGGCATTCTCTTCTTTCCAGCCTGTTGTTCTTCCTACTCCTGGTCTCGAAAAAATGTTTGGACAGGAAGATAATGCAGTGTTCCTTCCAAAACAAGAGCCTGTCTTTGAAAGCGAAGGATTCCCTGGCTCTGTAACTCTATCATTTCGTAATATGCTTTCTTTGTTAAAAAATAACGATGATATATTCCCGCTTCCTCAAACTTCTCTGTCTGCTTCAACACTAAAAACTCCACCATATACCGGGTGTCCGGTGCAAACCGTTTCTCACATAGCATGGCATCTCCCTGTACTGCCTTCACACCCTCCGACTCCCTGGCTACTGCCAATAATTCATGGATACTGATACTCACCTTTGCTATCACCTCTCTTCCAAAAGAAAAGACAGACACCTAAATGATGCCTGTCTCTTCTGGGATTTCCATTCCCTTTTCTTTATAGATCTTTTTGACTAATTCTTTTAGTTCCTTCCGGATCTTTCTGTCTGGTACATTGTTACAAAATTCCTGTAACCATCTATCCTGCAAATATAAATCAATTTCGGTTATATCACAAGAAACAATACTGCAGGTTTCATCATATAACTGTTCCAGTCTTTGAAAATGTTCTCGGAATTGTTCTCCATAATGATGCCAAATATCCAGGTTCAATCTTGTCAGACCAAGGAAATCGGTAACATACGTCAGCCTGTCCAAATCTGAAAATGTCATTTTTTCTTTTCCCAGCAGGATTTCCCTGTCACGCTTTCCACATAAAAACAGGAAAGCAAACCGTTCTATATCGCTCTGATGCATAATCATTCCCCTTTGCACAAATAATTCCTTATTACGAAACATTATAAAAAGTGAAATCAGTAAAATCAATATAAAATTTCTTTATTGCGAAACATTGAGAAATGAGAGGATTCTATCATGCAGAAGATCAGACCAGACATGGATATCGGCAAAAATATCCAAGCCATCCGTTATCAAAATAAACTTACGCAAGACCAGGTCATTGCAAAATTAAACCTGATGGGTATCTCCATGTCCAAAAGTACCTATGCCAAGCTGGAAACCAACCGTATGAACATCAAGGTATCGGAACTTGTTGCCCTTGCAAAAATCTTCCATACCGATATCAACACATTCTTTTCCGGGCTTCTCTAAACCGGAAAAGAAACATTTCCTATAATTCTTCTCCCCTCTTCTTTTCCCACTCTCCTTTATCTTTGTTCCCTCCACTCTCTCTTACATTGGGATTGCTTTTGAAATAATTCCTCATATCGAAGAAGTATATCCATACTGTCTTGTGTAAAATCAAAGGACTGAAGCATAGGGTATCGCGGCAATGCACTTGGGACATATTCTAATTGTTCCAACTGCTTAGATGTGTATTTTTTCTTTCTGGCTTCACTATATGGCAAAAGACCGTATTCCGTCTTATACGCTGGAATACGGTCTTTCTTCATTTCCTGTAATGCTTCAATCATATTCGGGATTTATAGGTATCTATCTGCCCTCTGGTCATGCCGACAGCCGATGCAAAATCCGATATCCTTTTATAGAATTTCCCTTGAATCTTACATCTTGGAATAAAAGCAAATACCTCAGTCTTGGGCCACCCACATTCATCCCGTAATTGCTTCACTAAACGGAAACATTCTATAAACGAATATTCTGGTTTATAGCGCTGTTGTCCATATACTAACAGCTTGGAGATATTATATTCCCTGCATAAAAAAGCAGCATTCTGATATACTTTCCCTTCATACTCAATTTCATATCTTTTCCCATTATTCCTGATCGGCAAATAAATAGCTTCCTCCAATGTTTTCCCATATTTCAAGCGTTCAAAAACATTGCAGGGCTGCACTTGATACTCCGCACACAATTCTACCAATGTATTATAGGATTTTCCTTCAAAACATATCGGTTCTTTCTGCAATAGTTCAAGAACAATTTCTTCTAATGTCCTGTTTCTTGTATGGATTCTGGCTGAAATGGAAGTCTCTCTAATTCCAAATGCTGTTGCCACCTCATATCTGCTCTGATATTTTTTGCCCCATAGCATAATTTTCTTCTCTTGTGCCTCTTTGCAACGATCTACCGCTTCTTCTACTGTTTTGCACCTTTGTATGTAATGTGCTAATGAATTCCAAGGTAATCCATATTCTTCAGCCAACGCTTTAGGCGAACGATATAACTTTCCATTGTATTCAAAAAGTCGCCCTCTTCCTCGCACATCATTGACACACATTTGCATTGCATCTTCTAGCGACCAGCCTCGGCGCCGGAAGGAATATATTCTTTGACGGTCAATTCCATATTCCTCTGCCATTTCTTTTATCGTTTCATATGTTTTCCCATCATAGCAATACGCCATAGTCATCACCTCTTCTCTTTACCACACCAGTATACCCACTTATCGTAAAAAAGCTATTCGGACATACCACTAAAATATTACCTTTATACCTGTCTATTATAGACAATAAAAACCTGCTACAAGGATGTCTTTCCTCATACCAGATATCAATACTTTCTTCCTACTCCATACACATTTTTTCTCATTACTTGTGTATCATGTACCTATATTATCATGTAATCCTACTGTGTACACGCTATGTACAGTAAGCACATGGGGTTCAGTTTACATCTGCCAAGACGATTGCCGGCTTAGTGGCCAAAGCACGGGCAATGGCAACTCTCTGCTGCTGTCCTCCGGATAGTTGGTTTGGCATACTTTCTGCCCGGTCTTTTAATCCCAAGGTATCCAAAATCTGCTCTATATACTCCCTTTCCACCTCATTGCCATCCAACTCTATGGGCAGTACCACATTTTCATATACATTCAGCACCGGAACTAAATTAAACGCCTGAAAGACAAATCCAATTTTCCTTCTTCTGAAAATGGTCAATGCCTCATCTTTTAAAGAAAAAATATCTTTATCATCTACCCATACCTTCCCCTGGGTAGGACGGTCCAGCCCTCCCAGCATGTGTAACAACGTGGATTTTCCACTTCCGCTGCTTCCAACAATGGCTGTAAACTCTCCCTGATTTATGTTCAATGACACATCATCAAGAGCTTTTACTGTCTGCTCTCCTTCTCCGTAGTATTTATTCAAATGTTCTGTTCTCAGTACATCCATTTTTTATCTCCTCACCTTCTGCACAAAAAATAGTCTATGTTTCTCTCTACATAGACTATAACAAAACAATCTTTCTTCCTTCTTTCTCAAATCTAACACTTTTGAAAGATTCTATTTTCGTGGCAAAAAAATATGAAAAACACTTCCTTTTTCTTTTTGTTTTACCGTAATATAGCCCTTCTGTCCGTTTAGAATTTCTCTGGTCAGGAATAATCCCACTCCCACGCCTTCCTCAGAACGCACTTCACTTCCTCGGTAAAACCGCTCAAACAGGTGCGGTATCTCTTTAGTTTTTATACCGATTCCTTCATCTTCTATGGCTATATCCGCAAAGAGCTCATAGGCAACGCTGTTAATGGTAATTTTGCTTCCCACTTCTGAATATTTAATAGCATTGTCTATCACATTATAGACTGCCTCCTCTGTCCATTTCCGGTCAAAACAAGCTGTAATTTCTTCTTGATTCTCCAACAGAATCTCCATCTGTTTTTCTTTTGCTTTCTGCATAGCGGTAACTTGCAGACTCTCAAGCATGGGCTGTATGCTCTGCTCTTTTGGATAGAGACGAATACTTCCCGATTCCAGCTGTGAGGTTTTTACCAATGCCTGAATCAGAAATTCCAGTTTCTTTGATTGCTCTTTAATGTGTCTTCCCAGTTCCTTTCCCTCATCCTCCAACCCCTGTTCCTCTAAGAGCTCTGTATACAATAATATATTCGCCAAGGGTGTCTTGGTCTGGTGTGAGATATCAGATACCAGCTTTTGAATATTCTTCCGCTCCGTTTCTACCTGTTCTCTGGAATATTTAGATGCGGTCAAAAACTGTTTCCACTTTACCTCCAGCTTAGAAAGCTCTGTCTCATCATATTCGGATTCCTCAAATTCTCCCGCTGCCGCTTCGTCAATCATCTGATTTAGGATACGATATGTTTTGGACCACCCAAAAGATTTCATAGCATCTCTCCTGTTTTCCACACATAGCCGATACCATAGACCGTCTGAATCGGCTGTTCATTTTCTCTGTGCAGCTTATCTCTCAACCTTTTTACTGTTACGGAAAGGGCATTCTCATCCACGTACTCTGCACCGTCGGTCCAGATTCTGTCCACCAGAAAATCTCTGGTCAGAGTTCGGCCTTCGTTTGTCACAAGAAGATATAATAGCTTCTGCTCCGTCCGGCTTAAAATTACCTCCTCTGTACCATAGAAAAACCGCATCTCTCCAAAAGCGAAACGATAAGATCCCAAAATGTAGTCCTCTTCCCTCAAGCTCCGGCGGATACGCCCTGCAATATTCTTAATTCTTGCCCGCAGAACCATGAGACTAAAGGGTTTTGTGATATAATCATCTGCTCCCAGTTCCAGTCCCATAACTTCATCCGTTTCCATATCCCTTGCGGTCAGCAGAATGACCGGTATCTGGGAAGTTTTTCGCAATTCCTTCAAAAAATCCAGACCATTCCCATCCGGCAGATTAATATCCAAGAGAATCATATCTGCTATATGTTCCCTCAAAAATTCCCGTGCCTCTTTCAGATTATAGCAGGAAAAGAACTCATACTTTTCACTTTTTAATGCCAGAATCATTCCCTGATTCAAGCTTTTATCATCTTCCACCACCAATATCCGAAGCATACTTTTCCCTCTTATTCAAATCTTCTTCCGTACACATAGGTTGCAAAATAAATAATTGCTGCAATCAGTACAATCATCGATCCCGTGGCAACATTGGTGTAATAGGAAATCATCAATCCCAGCACACCGGAAAACACAGAAAAAATTACGGAGAAGAGATGATATTCTCTCATATTTTCCGAAATGTTTCTGGCGGATGCCGCCGGAAGTATCAGCAATGCATTGATAAGCAAAATTCCAATCCATTTAATGGATAGCATAACAATCAGGGCAATGAGAACGGAAAACATCGTCTCCAACAGTTTTACCGGGATGTGTTTACTTTTTGCCAGCGTCACATTAATACTTTCCGCACACAGTTTATTAAACGCTGCAAACCAGAAAATCAAAGTTACCACAAAAATAATCACCAGATAGAAAATTTCCTGTAAGGTAATACTGAGGATATCTCCCACTAAAAGCCCCGAGTATTTGCTGAAATTTCCTCCTTTAGAAAGGATTGCAAGACCGATGGCAATACTTGCAGAGGAAAATACCGAAATCAAAGTATCCCTTGAAGTCGTTGCCTTTTCCGCCAGCTTGCTCAAAAGCAGGGCAAACACTACCGCAAAGAGAACCATTGCCAAGGTGGTATCTTTCATTCCCAACACAGAACCTATGGCTATTCCCGTCAAAGCAGAATGCCCCAATGAGTCAGAAAAGAATGCCATCTTTTTATTGACAATCATTGTTCCCAGTATTCCAAACAACGGTGTAATAATCAACACCGCTATCAGAGCGTTTTTCATAAATCCATATTGTAGCCACTCTGTAAAAAAAGTTGACATAATTATTCTCCTCTTACTCCAAATACAGAACGAAACTCATCGCTGGAAAACACTTCCTTCGGTGTTCCCTCACGAATCACAGTTTTATCCAGTAACAGTACTTTGTCCGCATATTTTCTCACATAATCCAAATCATGGGAAATCAGCACAATAGCTAAATCAAAGTTCTTTTTCAGATAGTCAATGGTGCGGTAAAACCGTTCCATTCCGTTCTGGTCAATTCCCGAAACCGGTTCATCCAGTAACAGCAACTTCGGCTCGTCCATCAATGCCATAGACAGCAACACCCGCTGCAGCTGCCCGCCGGAAAGATTGCATACCTGTTTATCAATCAATTCTTCTGCATCAAATACACGAAGCACTTCTTTTATTTCCTCATAAAGTTTTCGCTTCTTGGACCAGAATACCGGGCTGATACTCTGATAACTGGCAATCAGATCATACACACTGATAGGTGTCCCTTTTTCAATATTTAACTTCTGTGGAACATAGCCAATCTTTAATTTCTTTATCTCACCGTTTTCCGTATCCCGGAAATCAATCTGGCCTTCATGGGGAATATCATCTAAAAGTGCCCGTATCAAGGTGGTTTTTCCGGCTCCGTTTTTTCCTATGATTGCCGTAATGGTTCCACAGTGGATGTGCATATTCACATCTTCCAGTATGACCTGTTCTCCCAAGGTCACTCCCATATGATGCACTTTGATACAATGTAAGCCGCAGGGTTCTATAATTTTTTTCATGGCACCAATGCCTCCTTCAAAAGCTTCAGATTGGATTCCATGGCGTCCAGATAAGCATCTTTTTCATAGTCCCCCCGGACACAGGTATCCAGATACACCACCTTGGCTCCTGCCTCCCGTTTCATGTTTTCCGCCATTTCCTCTCCGTAACGCTTTTCTGCCAAAATAACTTTGGCATCCTCTTCTTTTATGGCACGGACAACCTCTGCCGCCTCTCCGGCACTTACCTGACGTTCCTCATCCAAATCCAGTATATAGGCAACTTCCAGACCCCATTCTTCCGTTATATACTCATATGCCTCATGGAACAGAACCACCTTTTGTCCTGCTGCCTGTTCCAAATCAGAGTACTCATCTATCAGATTCTGTACTTTCTCACAGTATGCATCCGCATTGGCAAGATAAGCATTAGCATGGCTCTCATCCTCCTCTGCCAACCCTTCCGCAATGGCAGATACCTGTATCTGATAATCCTCAGGATTCATCCACGCATGGGCGTTGTCCTCCAACATCTCTACGGATTCTCCTGCATTGATAATGGTCAGATTCGGATATCTGGCCGCAATCTCTGTCAGAAAGTTTTCGATTCCGCCGCCGTTTACCACAAATACATCTGCTTGGGACAGCAATACCATATCCGCCGGGGTAAGCTGATAATCGTGGAGACATCCCGTTTGTGGCTCGCTCAGATTTTCTAAAACCACATTATCCACACCATCCACTATGTTCATGGATGCAATATACATAGGATAAAAAGAAGTCACTACCCGAAAGGTATCCTCCTGCTCCCCTTTTTCTCTTTGATTGACATAAATTCCCGTCAAACTGAGGCTGACCACTGCAATTGCAATAAGCAGCCCTGCCACAAATCCGTATTTTCCTTTATTCATGCTCTTCACTTTCTATTAATTTGTCCATAATTTGCCAGATTTCTTCTCTGCCCTGTTTGGTTTCCGCAGAAAAAGGAATCAAAATACTTTCTTTTTTCAATCCCAAGCCTTCTCGCAGGATTTTTACCTGCTTTTGAACCTGGCTTCGCTTCAACTTGTCCAGTTTGGTTGCAATAATAATAGGCTCATATCCCTGATACAAAATCCACTCATACATGGTCTTATCATTTGCCGATGGTGCGTGACGGATATCAATTAATAGAAACACCGCTTTTAACTGTTTGGAGGTGTGGAGATAATTCTCTATCATCTGTCCCCATTTCTGTTTTTCCGTCTCTGAAACCTTGGCATAACCATATCCCGGCAAATCCACCAGATACATGGCATCATTGATATTATAAAAGTTAATGGTCTGTGTCTTTCCCGGCTGTGCAGAGGTTCTCGCAAGAGATTTCCGATTCATCAATCCATTAATCAGAGAAGATTTTCCCACATTGGATTTCCCGGCAAATGCAATCTCCGGCTTTGTGTTCTCCGGCAGCTTGCTGGTATATCCGCAGACCGTTTCTAAATTTACCTGTTTGATTACCATCTCGTTCTCCTATTTCGCAAAGGCGATTTCCCGTACTTCTTCCATAGACTCTACAAATACGATTTCCAGACCCTTTGTGATTTCTGTGGATATCTCATCCACATCCTTCTTGTTTTCCTTCGGCACACATACGGTTTTGATTCCTGCATTTTTCGCTGCCAGCAGCTTTTCTTTTAAGCCTCCGATAGGAAGGACTCTTCCCCGCAGGGTAATCTCTCCTGTCATAGCTACATCTGCCCGTACCTTTTTCTTGGTTATAGCAGAGAAAATGGCAGTTGCCATCGTGATACCTGCCGAAGGTCCGTCCTTTGGTACAGCTCCCTCCGGGATATGGATATGTATGTCATTCTCCTTGAAAAATTCCTTTGGGATGCCACACTCTTTACTGACGGAACGGATATAGCTGATTCCTGCCTGTGCAGATTCTTTCATCACATCTCCCAGATGTCCGGTAAGCTGAATCTCGCCCTTACCCGGCATTACATTTACTTCTATCTGCAAAGTATCTCCGCCTACGCTGGTCCATGCCAGTCCCCGGACAATTCCTATCTCATCATTTTCATTTGCCTTATCAAAGCTGTACCGCTCTTTGCCCAGATATTTTTCCAAATTGCTCTCGGTAATCTTTACCTTCTGCTTGTCGCCCTGATAAATTTCCCTTGCGGCTTTCCGGCAGATTTCTCCGATTTTCCGCTCCAGATTACGGACACCCGCTTCTCTGGTATAGCCTGCAATCATCTTTTCCAAAGCCGGATTACTGATGGTCAGTTCTCCTTCTTTTAAGCCATTTTTCTTCATCTGCTTTGCCAACAGATGCTCCTTGGCAATATGTGCTTTTTCATTGGCAGTATAACTGCTGACCTCAATCAGTTCCATTCGGTCTAACAGCGGTCTTGGAATATCTTGAGCTGAGTTTGCCGTGGCAATAAATAATACCTCCGACAAATCAATAGGTACTTCTACATAATGGTCACGGAACTTATTGTTCTGCTCGGAATCCAGTACCTCCAATAACGCTGAGGCAGTATCTCCTTTATAATCACTGCTGATTTTATCAATCTCATCCAACAGAATCAGAGGATTTTTGACTCCTGCACTCCGCAATGCACCTACCAGACGCCCCGGCATTGCTCCCACATATGTTTTGCGATGTCCGCGGATTTCCGCTTCATCCCGCACTCCGCCCAGACAAATCCGCACATATTTTTTATCCAACGCCCTTGCCACAGAACGGGCAATACTGGTCTTACCGGTTCCCGGAGGTCCCACCAGACAGATAATTGGGCTGTCTCCTTTGCTGGTAAGGTTACGGACTGCCAGAAATTCCAGCATACGCTCCTTTACTTTTTCCAATCCATAGTGGTCTGCTTCCAGAATTTCTTCCGCATTTTTCAAATCCTTATTATCCTTGGAGGATTTGTTCCACGGAAGCTCCAACATAGTCTCAATGTAACCTCTGGTTACAGCACTTTCTGAGGAACTGGAGGAAATATTCTTGAACCGCTCAATCTCTTTATGAATCTTTTCCTTAACCTCTTTATCCGCTTTCAGTTTCTGCAATGCTTTTTCATATTGCTCCGCATCGCTTTCCGTATTATCTTCTCCCAGTTCTTCACGGATGACTTTCAGTTGTTCTCTTAAAATATATTCCTTCTGATTTTTTTCAACCTTACTTTTTATCTTGGCTGCCAACTCGTTTTTGATGGTTACAATATCTGTTTCCCGCAGCAAAATCCCCATCAAAACCTCATAACGTTCTGTGATGGTAACTGCTTCCAAAATTTTCTGCTTTTCTTCATATTCCACAGGAATGCTGTTGGATATGGTATCCATCAGCTTGTCCAACTCACTGATTTCATTGACAGCACGAATCATTTCCGAACTGTTTTTGGAAGTAAGGGTGGCAAATTTTCCATAAGCTTCCTTCACACAACGTGCCATTGCCTCCTTGGCATTCTCCTCCAATTCTTCCATTCCGGTTTCGGAAAATCCCATAATTTCCACAAAAAAGTATTCTTCT
>OMDM01000818.1_pt1 | contig 11588 bp, 9 predicted proteins | sample 1673801 | NCBI WGS metagenome assembly OMDM01 (sample SAMEA103958127, study PRJEB25191) | human gut metagenome | biome: human-associated habitat [ENVO:00009003]; feature: intestine environment [ENVO:2100002]; material: feces | place: Germany | collected 2013/2015 | reverse complement strand
CTTTTGGAATCGAGATCCTTTTTGTCAGTGCTCAGTTCTTCTTTGTCCGCGTTGATTTTTTCCACCTGCTCCTGAATGGAGGTCAGTTGCTCTTCAAGTGTGTCCAAAAGCTCGGTATCGTGCTTTGTAACGGACTGTATGACTTCACTTTTCTGCGTGTAATCCACAAGGCTTGTGCTGCTCAGCAAAATGGAAAGGTTAGAAGCTTCGCCCGCCATGTATAAGGCGCGCAGGCGCTTTTTCAGTTTCGTATAATTTGCGTTGATACTGATGCGTGTGTCGGCAATATCCTGCTCGCCCTGTTCGATCTGCGCATCCAGCTCGTTGATGCGCTGCACCAGAATGTCAAGCTGCTGCTGGATGATATCAATCTTGCCCTGCAGCTCGTCGCGGTAGGCGCGCTTTTGGCTTACGTCATCACGCAGTTCTTCAAGGCGTTTGTTGTTTTCTTCCTCTTGCTTTTCGAGTTCGGCAAGCTGAGATTTTAAGTCCGTGATGGATTCTGCCGAAACGTTCGGCAGCTGCACCACGCCGGAATAAAAGGCTAAAAGACCTGCAAGCGTAAACGCGGTCAGGCCGCGCAGAAAGCTGTGCTTACGCAACTGCGTTCTCTCCTTCGTTATTGAGATATTTGCCGATGGAAATGCTGCCGCCGAAAAGGCCGAACAGCGCACCGACAATGGCGTAGCCCGCAATGATGTACATCACATACGGATCGATATCCACAGCGTTAAGGAACGGCACGATGTTATAAAGCGCCTGTACCGCGTACTTATAGGCAACGAGCAGAATCGCAACGGAAATGCCGCCGGAAATGAGGCCGATGAGCATGCCCTCTACGATGAACGGGATGCGCACGAAGCCGTTCGTTGCACCGACGGACTTCATAATGCTGATTTCCGTGCGGCGGGAGAACATCGTGACCTTAACGGTGTTGGAAATGATGAACAGGGAAACGATGGCGAGGATGACGATGATTGCGAGACTTGCCACGCGCACGATCATATCGATGTTCGAAAGCTTTGTGGCAATGTCGCTGTAATCGGTGTAGTGATCCACGCCCTCAATGGCCTGTATCTGCTGTATAGTTTCGTCATATTTGGAGAGATCATGCATGGAAATTTGATAAGCGTCCGGCAGCGGGTTTTCGTCGCCGTCCAAACCCTCCAGCACAACGGCGTTTTCGCCGAGCAAGTCCATCATGTCGGCAAGACCGTCGTCTTTCGGCACAAAGGTGCACTCGCTCACGTTTTCAATGCTGCGAATCTGGTCGCCAACCTGCACGGCGGAAAGAGACGGCAAACCGTTCGTCAGATACACCGTGATGCTGTTGTTGTCTTCAATGGAGGACATCATGGAGGTAAGGTTGATGGAAACAAGGCTTGCGCAGCCGGTCAAAAGCAGGCAAGAGATCAGCACGCCGATGGAGGCGATACTCATCGTTCTGTTTTTCCAAAGGTTTTTTACGCCTTCTTTGAGCAAATATCCGAAATTATGAAACTTCATGGGAATCTGTTACCATCCTTTCACACAGGTCAGCCGTTTGCCTGGTCGTTGTTTTGCGGAGCTGTGAATTCTTTCGTTGCATACGGCTGTGCGTCGGCATCCGCCTTGGCGCGTGCTTCCTTTGCACGGCGAATGGCCTCGCGGTCTACGGCTACGGTCTCCTGTGTGGCAACGGCCTGTGCCGCAGCCTGCTGCTCCTTGGAGATGGCAGCGGTATCGGCCACAATCTCGCCGCTGTGAATCTGAATGATGCGCTTATGGAAGTGCTTGACAAGGGAGTGCTCGTGCGTGACCATCAGCACGGTGGTGCCGCGCTCGTTGATGGCGCTGAGCAGATCTACGATCTCGTAGGAAAGTGCCGGGTCGATGTTGCCGGTCGGCTCGTCCGCGATGATCATGGAGGGGTTATTGACAAGGGCGCGCGCAAGGCCCACACGCTGGCGTTCGCCGCCGGACATTTCGGTGGGGTAATGCTTTGCTTTGTGCTGTAAGCCCACAAGGCCCAGAATATACGGCACGCGCTTTTTAATGGCCTTCGGGGAGGCGCCCACAACGCGCATGGCAAACGCCACGTTGTCGTACACGGTCATGTGGTCGATGAGACGGAAATCCTGGAACACAAGGCCCATTTTTCTGCGCACATACGGGATCTTGCCCTTGCGGATGTGGCTGATGTCCTGTCCGTCAATGAGCACCTGACCCTCGTTCGGGCGCTCCTCACAGGTGATGAGCTTCAAAAAGGTACTTTTGCCCGCGCCGCTGGAACCGACGATAAAGACGAACTCGCCTTTTTCGACCTTCAGGTTGATGTTGTGCAGCGCTTCCGTACCGTTATTGTAAACTTTAGAAACATTGCGGAATTCGATCAAAGTGTACTCCTCCTTTGGAGATATAAATAAACTCGGCGCGGCAGAATGCCCGCCCGGTCATTTGCAAATGAAAATCTCATTTGGGTGAAATACCGCAGAAAGCCTACGATACCACCTTGCTATTATACCAACATGGTTTGCATTTTTAATTCTAAAAAAGAATTATTCGTTATACTTTTGTAACTTTTGTAACTTCTTGTAATGAAAAATTTGCGCAGAAAGCAGCAGCGCCGCACAAAACCGTGTAAAGGCTCTGTGCGGCGCTGCATTAGGAATAAATAAAACGAGAAATCAATCAGAATTTAGAGGGGCTGCTGGAAAGGTACTTTTTGACCATCAGCGCTACCTTAAAGACGATGGCGTCCTCAAACTCACGCAGGTCAAGGCCGGTAATCTTCTTGATCTTCTCAAGGCGGTAAACAAGCGTGTTTCTGTGGACGAACAGCTTTCTGGAGGTCTCGGAAACGTTCAGGTTATTTTCAAAGAAACGCTGAATGGTGAACAGCGTCTCGTGGTCGAGGGACTCAATGGAGCCGCGCTTGAAAACTTCCTTCAGGAACATCTCGCAAAGCGTGGTCGGCAGCTGATAAATCAGGCGGGCAATGCCGAGGTTGTTATAGCTGACAATGGTCTTTTCGGTGTCGAATACCTTGCCGACCTCAAGCGCAATCTGGGCTTCCTTAAAGGAGCGCGCAAGATCCTTGATGCTGTCCACAACGGTGCCGATGCCCACAACGCAGTGGGTGTAGAATTCGCTCGAAAGCGTGTCTACAATGGAACCGGCAAGCTTATCGATGTCGCGCGGGTCGATGTTGGAGCGAATCTCCTTCACGAGCGCGATGTCCGTCTCATTGATGTTGATGACGAAATCCTTGTTCTTGTCCGGGAACAGATTCTGCACCACGTCGTACGCGGAAACGTCGGTCTGGTTCGTCACTTTGATGAGCATGCAGACGCGGCTGACATCAGAGTTGAAGCGCAGCTCGCGGCTCTTCAGATAAATGTCGCCGGGCAGGATGTTATCGAGGATAACGTTCTTGATGAAGTTGCTGCGGTCATACTTTTCATCGTAATACTGCTTGATGCTGTTCAGAGAAACAGCCAGCAGGCCGACATATTTTGCGGCTTCCGGGTCGTTGCCGGAGACGAACACTGCGTATTCCGGGCGCGGGCGGCTGCCGAAGGATTTATATGTGTAGTTGCCGGAAACAAATGCAGCCTGAGATGCAATGTCTTCCGCCGTTACGGATTCCGTTACTTCGCCGATCTTGCCGAGCTCGCTGCACGCGATAATCACGGAGGACTCGTCGATGACGCCGATCGTGCGGTCAATGGAATCACGCATCTGATGAATGACGCCCTGAAACAGTCTATTGGACATGATTTCCTCTTTTCTCCGTCGCTTCAAATTCAGTCCTGCGCGGTTTTCGACGGCTCCCGCACAGTTATCCATTCTCTATGTTATCTATATTACAGAATTAAAACCGATTTTTCAAGTCTTTTTGAGTATTTTTTTTGAGAGTTCGTAAATCTGCACAAACCGAAAAACTCTTTTTTGCTCTGTAAGCAATTTAGACCCCGTATAGCGACTAAAAACAGGAGCGGCACAGGAAAAACGCCCGTGCCGCCCGAAATTGCGATGCTCTTTACTTTAAGTATTCGGTGAAAACATAGCCTGTGCGGCTGCCGTAGCTCACCTTGTACCACTCGCTTGTGGTCTTTTCCAAAACCGTCACGCTTGCGCCCTCCGGGATGACCGTCAGCACATTTGTGTCCGTGCCGGTGCCGGAACGCAAATTAAGATACGCCGTGGTGCGCATCGTATCGGAAGAAGCGGAACTGTCCGTGCTGCCGGAATTGCTGCCGTTCATTGTGATATATTCGCTGAACATATAGCCGCTCTTGCCGTTCACGGTCACGCCGTACCAGTCGCTCACGCTTGTGTCCGTCACGGTGATGGCCGTACCGTTTGCGATAACGCCGAGGGAGCGGTAGTTTGTGCCGCGGCCTTCGCGCAGGTGTACGTCTTCGTTCGTCTGTGCGGAAGCGGAGCCGTCTGTGCTGCCGGAAGACGTGTTGTTATCAGAGCTACCCGTGCCGGTCAGCTTGATGTATTCGCTGTACATGTAGCCGCTTTTGCCGTTTACGGTCACTGCATACCACACGTCGCTTTTATCCGTTACGGTAATGGCCGTGCCGCCCGGAATCACGCCGAGTGAACTGTAATTCGTGCCCTTGCCGCTGCGCAGGTGCACGCCCGTGGTTGTTTTTGCGGCCTCGCCGTTTGTGCCCGTGTTGGAATTATCGGAGCTGCCGGAGTCGGAAGAATCATCTTCGTTCACCGTGCCGGTCACGTTTAGATATTCGGAGAAAACGTAGCCCTTCTGACCGGAAGCAGTTGTCACGGCATACCATTCGCTGTTCTTCGTGCTTGTCACGTTCACTTTTGTACCCTCTGCCAGCACCGTAATGGTGTCATAGCTAAGGCCCGGGCCCTTGCGCAGGCGCACACCGGCAGTCGTCTTCGCGTTGAATGCGGAGTCGGCTTCGGAGAAGCTGCCGTTTGCGGAAGACGGCGTTTTGTCGGAAACACCGTCGCTGCCGAAGGTATACGTCACACCGTTGATGGTGCGGGTGGTGTTGATGACATATTCGCCGTTTTCATAATAGAAATAGTCGCCGTCAAACTTATACCAGCCTGTCGTGGGGTATGTAATGCTGCCGAGCTTGTGCCATTGCAGCCAACCATGGCCCGGAATGGATTCGTAGCGCATATTAACGCCCCATGTGCTGTTGTCCACCACCATGCCGTTGCCGACGTACACGCCCACGTGGTCATAGTTCGCAATGGTCACAATCAGGCCGTGCGTGCGCGGGATCGTATCGATAGGGCCGGATTCCACCGCGTCATTCGCCTGCGCCGTAACGGTGCGGGGATAGTTCCAGTTCGGCTGAATGTTGCTGTTATCATCCACCCAGCAGAAGTAAGAATAAATAAGACCGCTGCAATCCGAGGCGCGCACGCCGTTCGAGTTGAAGTTGCCGTAAGCGCCGTAAGAATACTGCCAACCGTCGCGATAGGCCTTTAAAGCGTGCTCCGCAAGGCCGATGGACGTCAGCTCCGCGGAAGCCGCGCTGACGGTCGTGCCGGTGTTCGGCAGTACAGCGCTGCATATCAAAATAAGCGCGGCAAGCAAAAAGACCGCAGCCGTTCGGGAAAGCTTTTTCACGTTCTGCATTGTTGTGTTCCTCCGTTCGTCATTACATTATATAAACGTATAAGCGTGTGTTCACGGCGGACGGTCCGCCGCAAAGATGTGGGCAATAGTTATTACAAATCGGTAACATTGTATCACAAAGATTACAAAAATGCAACCCCTATTCGTTTTCACGTGCAAAGAAGCTTATACTATCTGTATACAACATCGAAAACGCAGAGTGTTTCACGCTGTGAAATGTTATAAGACCGCCGGGTTTTCCACAAATCACTCACCCTGTGGGGGAAAGTTGAGTGTATCCGTAAAAACCGCGGAATCCCCCGCCGAAACGCCCGGAAACCTTGACAAAATCCCGTGAAAATGCAATAATATTAAGTCAATAGAATGTCATCAAACACACTATTTATAAACACACTTGTGTTTTGATAAACTGGAGGGAGAAAACGTGTCTAAAGAGCTTGCTAAGGCTTACGAGCCGAAAGAAGTTGAAGACCGGATCTATGACTTCTGGATGAAGGGCAAATACTTTCATGCCGAGGTAGATCCCAAAAAGAAGCCGTACACCATCGTCATTCCGCCCCCCAATATCACCGGCCAGCTGCATATGGGGCACGCGCTGGATAATACTCTTCAAGACGCGCTGATCCGCTGGCGCCGCATGCAGGGGTATGAGACGCTGTGGATGCCCGGCACCGACCACGCCTCCATCGCCACCGAGGCGAAGATCGTAGAGGCCATGCGCAAAGAGGGCATCACAAAGGAAGAAATCGGCCGCGAAAAGTTCCTGGAGCGCGCCTGGGCGTGGAAGGATCAGTACGGCGGCAGGATTGTCGAGCAGCTCAAAAAGCTCGGCTCCTCCTGCGACTGGGATCGCCTGCGCTTCACGATGGACGAGGGCTGCAACAAGGCCGTCAACCACGTTTTCAAGAAGCTGTACGATAAGGGGCTCATCTACCGCGGTGAGCGCATCATCAACTGGTGCCCGCACTGTAAGACCTCCATTTCCGACGCCGAGGTCGTGTTCGAGGAAAAGGAAGGCTCCTTCTGGCATCTGCGTTACCCGTTGAGCGACGGCTCCGGCTACATTGAGCTTGCGACCACCCGTCCGGAAACCATGCTGGGCGATACCGCCGTGGCGGTGCACCCGGATGACGAGCGCTACAAAGCACTCGTCGGCAAAACGGTCATTCTGCCGCTCGTCAATAAAGAAATCCCGATCATTGCCGATAGCTACGTGGAGCAGGACTTCGGTACCGGCGTTGTGAAGATCACCCCGGCACATGACCCGAACGACTTCGAGGTTGGTCTGCGCCATAATCTGCCCGTCATCAACGTCATGGACGACGGCGGTGTCATCAACGAAAATGGTGGCAAATACGCCGGTATGCCGGCGCTCGAGGCCAGAAAGCAGATTGTCAAGGATCTCGACGAAGCAGGCTTCCTCATTAAAATTGAGCCGATCAAGCACAACGTCGGAACCTGCTATCGCTGCGGCACCGTTGTGGAGCCGCGCGTTTCCACGCAGTGGTTTGTCAAAATGGAGCCCCTCGCAAAGCCGGCCATCGATGCCGTTAAGGACGGCGACATTCGCTTTATTCCGGAGCGCATGGATAAGGTCTATTATAATTGGATGGAGAACATTAAGGACTGGTGTATCTCCCGTCAGCTGTGGTGGGGTCACCAGATTCCGGCGTGGTACTGCGAGTGCGGCGAGACCATCGTCTCCGAGACCGTGCCTACCGTCTGCCCGAAGTGCGGCGGCACACACCTGACCCGCGACCCCGATACGCTTGATACGTGGTTCTCCTCCGCGCTGTGGCCGTTCTCCACGCTCGGCTGGCCGGATAACACCGAAGAACTCAAATATTTCTACCCGACGAACACCCTTGTCACGGGTTATGACATCATCTTCTTCTGGGTGGCACGCATGATCTTCTCGGGTCTTGAGCACATGGGCGAAGTGCCGTTCAACACGGTGTTCTTCCACGGCCTCATCCGCGATGCACAGGGCAGAAAGATGAGTAAGTCTCTCGGCAACGGTGTCGATCCGCTCGATGTCATCAGTGTTTACGGCGCAGATGCCCTGCGCTTTACGCTCGTTACGGGCAACAGCCCCGGAAACGACCTGCGTTTCTCCGAGGAAAAGGTCAGCGCTTCCAGAAACTTTGCCAATAAGATCTGGAACGCCGCACGCTTTATCCTTATGAATATCGAAGGCAAGGACATCGACTGCGCCCTGCCGAAGAAGCTCTATACAAGCGATAAGTGGATCTTAAACCGCTTCAATAACGTCACGGCAGCCGTCACCGAAAACCTCGAGAAGTTCGAGCTCGGCATGGCGGTCAGCAAGCTCTATGACTTCATCTGGGACGATTTCTGCGATTGGTATATTGAGCTTGCAAAGATCCGCATGAACGGCGCGGACGAAGAGAGCGCAGACAGCGCCCGCCGTGTCCTCGTCTGGACGATGAGCAACACCTTAAAGCTCCTGCACCCGTTTATGCCGTACATCACGGAAGAAATTTGGCAGACGCTGCCGCATGACGGTGAAGCCCTCATCGTCGCAAAGTGGCCGGAGTACGACGAAGCCCTCTCCTTCCCGCAGGAAGCAAAGAACCTCGAAAACGTTATGGCGCTCATCCGTGCCATCCGCACCCGCCGCAATGAGATGAATGTACCGCCGTCGAAGAAAGCGCACATCTACATCGATACCGCGCATCCGGCACCGTATGAGGAAGCGAGCGAATTCATTGCACGCCTCGCTTACGGCTCCAAGGTCGAGATCGGCACGGGCTTTGACGTACAGGGGGCCGTAACGGCTGTGACCGACGACGCAAAGGCGCTGTTGCCGATGGACGATCTTGTCGATAAGGCAGCGGAGACCGCACGTCTCAACAAGGAGCTTGCAAACGCACAGAAGCAGCTCGATACCGTCAAGGCGAAGCTTGCAAATGAAAAATTCACCTCCAAAGCGCCGCAGAATGTCATCGACGGCGTCAAGGCAAACGGCGAAAAGCTGGAAGCAAAGATCAAACTGATCCTCGAAACATTGGAGAGCTATCAATAATGACCTACGAAGAAGCACTGCAAAAGATCAATTCCCGGCTGCGCTTCGGCATCAAGCCGGGGCTGGAGCGCATTGAAGCGCTCTGCAAAAAGCTCGGCGATCCGCAGAAGAAGCCGCGTTTTGTCCACGTAGCCGGCACGAATGGCAAGGGCACCACCTGCACGCTTATCGCGAGCGTGCTTACGGCGGCAGGCTACCGCACGGGCCTCTACACGTCCCCGTATGTGCTCGATTTCCGCGAGCGCTTTCGCATCGACGGCGAAATGATCCCCGAGGCGGAGCTCATCGAAGAAGTAAAGCGCGTGTCGCCCGTTGCGGACGAGCTTGAAGCCGCAGGCGATACCGTCACAGAGTTCGAGTTCATCACTGCGCTCGCGTTCGATTGGTTCGCGCAGCGAGACTGCGATTTTGTCGTGCTCGAGGTCGGTCTTGGCGGCCGATTTGACGCGACGAATGTCATCGATACGCCGGAAGCTGCGGCCATTGCGTCCATTTCGCTCGATCATACGGCGATTTTAGGCGATACCTACGCGAAGATCGCGTTCGAGAAAGCGGGTATCATCAAAAAAGGCGGCGACGTCGTGCTGTACCCCGTGCAGGAGCCGTCCGTGTTCGAGACCATCGAATCGGCGTGCAACGAGCGCGGCGCACACCTGCATATTCCGGATGAAAAGAACATGCAGGTAAACGGCACGGCGCTTACGGACACCGCGCTCACGTGGCGCGGCCTGCCGCTCACGTTGCCGTTTACGGGCGCGCATCAGGTGCACAACGCCGCCACGGCGCTTACCGTGCTCGACGTTCTGCGCGAAAAGCACGCAAACATCACCGATGAGGCGCTGCAAAAGGGATTTGCCTCGGCGTATATCCCGGCGCGTATGGAGATTTTATCCCAAAAGCCGCTCGTGCTTTTAGACGGCGGCCACAACCCCGGCTGTGCCTCTGCGTTGCATGAGGTGCTCAAAACACATCTTTCCGGCCGTCATATCACAGCCATTATGGGCATGATGGCGGATAAGGACAGCATGCGCTATCTGGAGCTGACCGCGCCGCACTTTGAGAGAATTATCACGGTGCAGCCGCAAAACCCGCGCTCTTTATCGGCGGAAGCCCTCGCAGACGAAGCAAAGCACTTCTGCAAAGACGTGCAGCCTGCGCAGAGCATGAAAGACGCGATAGAAAAAGCGACCGTTTCAGGCGACGAAGTGCTCGTCATCTGCGGTTCATTCTTCTTAGCATCTGAAATTCGCGACCTTGCCATCGAAAAATACAAGGCGTAACACAAATTTAATCTGCCGACACACTGCGGCAAAAAATACGGACAGGTTCCTTTAGAATTTTCTAAGGAGCCTGTCCTTTTTGTTATTATTTAAATTTCAAACGGACATTTCGGGCCTTAAAGGAGCGAACACGATGAATTTGCGAATTGAATTAAAAGGCGGTGCGATGACGGCCTCCATGCGCGGCGAGCTTGACCACCACACTGCCGGTGAAATGCGGGAGCAGATCGACAGTACAGCGAAAAAAGTGCGCCCGCAAAAGCTGATTTTAGATTTTAAAGAGGTACCGTTTATGGATTCCTCCGGCATCGGGCTGATTCTCGGCCGTGTCCGCACGGCGGCACTGTGGGGCGGGCACGTCACCGTACGCGGATTGTCACCGCAGTTAAAGAAAATGGCGGAGCTTTCCGGCGTCTCCGCGCTCGCGGTGCTGGAAGACGCCGGGAAAGGAGCGAAAACATGAAACAGATCATCAACCGCATGGAGCTGCGCTTCCCGTCCGGCTCCGTCAACGAAAGCTTTGCGCGCGGCGCGGTCTCCGCGTTCGTCCTGTGCCTTGACCCCCTCGTCACAGACTTAAACGATTTAAAGACCGCTGTCAGCGAAGCCGTGACGAACGCCATCGTCCACGGCTACCGCGATACCATCGGCACCGTGTACATAACGGCTGTAATCTACGCGGACGGCACCGTGCAGGTCAAGGTGCGCGACCGCGGCTGCGGCATCCCGGATATCGAAAAAGCCATGGAGCCGCTGTTTACCACCGGGGGAGAGGAGCGTGCGGGGCTCGGCTTTGCCGTGATGCAAAGCTTCTGCGACAGCGTGCGTGTCATTTCAAAGCCTCAAAAAGGCACCACCGTGACGCTCACAAAACGGTTTGAGCGCAAGCCGAATGGAGAATAAAGACTTTGCCGAGCGCAACGTGGGGCTTGTGCGCGCGCTTGTGCCGCGTTTTCTCGGGCGCGGCATCGAATACGACGACCTCTTTCAGGCGGGCTGTGAGGGGCTCATCAAAGTCGCCGCACACTTTGACCCCGACCGCGGCTATAAGTTTTCCACATACGCCGTGCCTGTCATTTTAGGCGAAATGCGCCGCCTGTTTCGCGAGGGCGGCACGGTAAAGGTTTCGCGCGGGCTGAAAGAGCTTTCCATGAAAGCGGTACACCTATCCGAACAGATCGAAACGGAGACCGGCAAAGCGCCGAGTGTGTCCGTTCTTGCGGAAAAGCTCGGTGTTCCCGAAGAAAAGTGCGCGGAAGCCTTAAACGCCGCGGCACAGCCCGTCTCTCTCACCGGTGACGACGAAAACAACGAGACGGACATTCCCGTCGACGCACCGGAAGAAAAAATCACCGATCACCTCGCCTTGCAGCAAATACTTATCCCGCTTGCGCGCTACTTTTTCATAAATCTCTTTCGCCCGTTCCGGCTGATTCTCCCAATACAAGGCAAGAGCACACAGCAAGCGTTGTTTGGAAGACATCATAATCTTATACCGTTGGATGTATCTCTTTATCTTATCTGTATAAAGCCGCTCTATTTCTTCTTTTCTCCGTTCACCTATCAGTTCGAGGAACAGGAGTTCACACTCGATTTCTTTTACGTATAGTCCGACAATTTCCTCTTTATGCCGCTCTATTTCGCTAAA
>OMDM01000817.1_pt1 | contig 11589 bp, 8 predicted proteins | sample 1673801 | NCBI WGS metagenome assembly OMDM01 (sample SAMEA103958127, study PRJEB25191) | human gut metagenome | biome: human-associated habitat [ENVO:00009003]; feature: intestine environment [ENVO:2100002]; material: feces | place: Germany | collected 2013/2015 | reverse complement strand
GTATCTTGGTCCGGCTCGTGACAACATGGAAAAACTGTACAAGCACAAAATTATTAACGTGCTGGGTTCAGACAATAAATTGGCTGAATAATTAATTCACCCTATATAAACAGGAAAAAGCTGCTTTCTTTATTGAAAGCAGCTTTTTTTGTTTTAAGACTGGTTTCGGTATTGAAGAGGGGATTTGCCTGTATGTTTCTTGAAATAGCGGCCAAAAAAAGATTGGTCAGGGAAAGATAATCGGTTGGAGATCTCTTGAATACTTAGGGACGTGGATTGTAATAATGCTTTAATCTCAAGAATTACATGTCGGTCAATAATGCTTTTGGCTGTGTTGCCGGATACGTTTTGTACGATTGTGGACAGGTAACGTTTGAATATCTCTTCCTGACGATTTATTCCTTCGGTCTTTTTTTGCAGGAACAGGTGTTGGGTCTTGTCATAGAAGTCCAGAATGAAGTTTTGAATGAAATTTTTGAAGATCTGAATGCGGAAACTATTATCCCTGTCTTCATAAAGATCTTTCATGACCAAGCTGAGCCCGATGAATGGTTTTACACGTTCTTCAGGGATGACAATGCATGGATGCTCTTTTAGAAAGTGAAAGAAGGAGGGATCCAGACGTGAGGTGATCTCCCTGAAAAGGGTGTCGGAAAAAACAATATAGGAAACGGTAAAATCATGGCTGGCGCAGGTACAATTGAAGATACTGCCGGGGAGAAGCAGAAGTTGGGTGTTCTCCGTCACTTCGTACGCCTGCAAATCAATTTCTATGTGGGCTTTTCCGCTACGGCAATGAAAAATAGATGCGTCTGCTAACTTCATAATCTGATTGGAGCATATATCTATACTTTCTTCTATTCCGGTGATAAACGGTTCATTCTCTGGTAAACTCAATATTTCCATGTTTATTCTTGTTTTGATGCAAAATTAACTATTATTTTTGTTATAATAGGAAATATGTTCTGAATTTGAACAATGGTGACTAATAATTGAATGTGTCGGCTTGAGAAATTCCATCTACCTTTGCGTCCGAAATTAAAAGATTGGAATATGATGACATTGAACAGAAAATGGATGCGACTAATAGTATTAGTTGGTTGTGCTGCTTTGACAGCGTCGTGTAAACAGGCGCCTGTTGCACAAATGGAGGCGGAATATGCGGTATTGAAAGTATCGCCGTCGGATAAAGTTTTGTCTACTACTTATTCGGCTACGATCCGCGGACGTCAGGATATTGATATTTATCCGCAAGTTTCCGGTTTCCTAACACAACTTTGTGTGGAGGAAGGACAGGCAGTACGTAAAGGACAAATCTTATTTATTATTGATCAAGTACCTTATAAGGCGGCATTGGAAACTGCTGTGGCTAATGTGGAATCGGCGAAAGCCGGATTGGCAACAGCACAATTGACATACGATAGCAAGAAAGAATTGTTTGCAAAGAAAGTAGTTTCTGAATTTGATTTGAAGACGGCAGAAAATTCATGGCTTACTGCCAAGGCCCAGTTGGCCCAGGCGAAAGCGCAGGAGGTGAGTGCTCGCAATAATCTTTCGTATACAGAAGTGAAAAGTCCTGCGGATGGAGTGATTGGTACATTGCCTTATCGGGTAGGTGCATTGGTTAGTGCCAGTTTGCCACAACCGTTGACTACGGTTTCTGATAATTCGGATATGTATGTTTATTTTTCGATGACTGAAAATCAATTGTTGGCTCTGACCCGTCAATATGGTTCCAAAGCAGAAGCGTTGAAAAATATGCCGGAAGTGGAACTGCAATTGAATGACAAGTCTATGTATGGCGAAAAGGGGCGTATTGAAACCATCAGTGGGGTGGTAGACCGTAATACGGGTACCGCGAGCCTGCGTGCCGTATTCCCGAATAAGAATGGGTTGTTGTATAGCGGAACATCGGGAAATGTGATCCTTCCGGTTACGATGAAAGGAAGTTTGGTTATTCCTCAGGCTACAACTTTTGAAATTCAGGATATTACATATGTATATAAAGTCGTGGACGGCAAGGCACAATCAGCTCCTGTTAGTGTGACCCGTGTAAATGGAGGACAGGAATATATCGTGAACGATGGATTGAAAGAGGGAGATATCATTGTTGCAGAAGGCGTAGGCTTGCTGCGTGAAGGTACTCCGGTTAAAGTAAAACAAAACTAAGAAGAAAATGAATTTAAGAACCTTTATAGAACGCCCCATCCTGTCGGCTGTTATTTCTATTTCGATAGTAGTAGTGGGGATTATCGGGTTGTTCACTTTGCCCGTCGAGCAATACCCGGATATAGCTCCGCCTACCATTCAGGTAAGCACTTCTTATTTCGGTGCCAGTGCGGAAACTCTTCAGAAGAGTGTTATCGCTCCGTTGGAGGAAGCGATTAACGGTGTGGAAAATATGACTTATATGACTTCTACCGCTTCAAATGCCGGAGTTGTAGATATTACTGTGTATTTTAAACAAGGAACAGATCCTGATATGGCGGCTGTTAATGTGCAAAATCGTGTATCCAAGGCGACCGGACAGCTTCCTGCCGAAGTGACTCAGGTGGGTGTGACTACCTCAAAGCGGCAGACCAGTATTTTGCAGATGTTCTCACTATATAGTCCGGATGATTCGTATGATGAGAAATTCTTGTCCAACTATATCAGTATTAATTTGAAACCTGCAATTCTTCGTATCCAGGGTGTGGGTGATATGATGATTATGGGTGGTGACTACAGTATGCGTATCTGGATGAAGCCTGACGTGATGGCCCAGTATAAATTGATTCCATCGGATGTGACACAAGTGTTGGCTGAACAGAATATTGAATCGGCTACCGGCTCATTCGGCGAAAACTCTGATGAAACTTATCAATATACAATGAAGTACAAAGGTCGTTTGATTACTCCGGAAGAGTTTGGGGAAATTGTGATCCGGTCTTCGGATAATGGCGAAGTGTTGAAGCTGAAAGAAATTGCCGATATAGAGATGGGCGAGGAAAGCTATGCCTATCACGGGGCTATGAATGGTCATCCTGGTATTTCCTGTATGATTTTTCAGACGGCAGGATCTAATGCAACAGAAGTAAATAATAATATTGATGCCTTTTTGGAAGAAGCAAAGAAAGATCTGCCCAAAGGGGTGGAGATGGTTCAGGTAATGAGCTCCAATGACTTTTTGTATGCATCTATTCATGAGGTGATAAAGACCTTGTTTGAGGCCATTTTTTTGGTAATCTTAATTGTATATGTATTCTTGCAGGATATTCGTTCTACTATTATTCCGTTGGTGGGGATCATTGTATCCTTGATTGGTACATTTGCTTTTATGTCCATAGCAGGATTCAGTATCAACCTGATTACCCTGTTTGCTTTGGTGTTGGTGATCGGTACGGTGGTGGATGATGCTATCGTTGTCGTCGAGGCGGTGCAGGCGCGTTTTGATGTGGGGTATCGTTCTTCTTATATGGCTAGTATTGATGCGATGAAGGGGATTAGTAATGCGGTCATTTCTTCCTCGTTGGTATTTATGGCTGTGTTTATTCCGGTTTCGTTTATGAGTGGAACTTCCGGTACTTTCTATACTCAGTTTGGTTTGACTATGGCGGTTGCCGTAGGTATCTCTGCCGTCAATGCACTGACTTTGAGTCCGGCGCTGTGTGCTTTGTTCTTGAAACCGTATATCAATGAGGATGGGACAGAAAAAAATAATTTTGCAGCACGTTTCCGTAAAGCGTTCAATGCTGCTTTCGATGCAATGATTGAAAGATATAAGAAAGGGGTATTGTTCTTTATTAAACGCAAATGGATGGTATGGACACTTCTTGTGGCCTCGGTAGTACTATTGGCTTTCTTAATGAATACAACTAAAACCAGTTTGGTGCCTGATGAAGACCAGGGGGTTGTATTTGTGAATGTCAGCACGGCGGCAGGTAGTTCATTAAAAACGACTAATGACGTAATGATGCGTATTGAAAAGCGCATGATGGATATTCCTCAGGTGCTGCATGTGCAGCGTGTGGCAGGTTATGGTCTGCTAGCCGGACAGGGTAATTCTTTTGGTATGTTGATTCTGAAGCTGAAACCTTGGGATGAGCGTGAAGGAAAGGAAAATGATGTTCAGGCTGTAATCGGACAAGTGTATGGTCGTACGGCAGATATCAAGGATGCCAGTATATTTGCTATTTCTCCGGGTATGATTCCGGGGTATGGTATGGGTAATGCGTTGGAACTCCATATGCAGGATAAACAAGGTGGTGATGTGGGCACTTTCTTCAATACCACTCAACAATATCTGGGTGCTCTGAACCAACGTCCCGAGATCGCGATGGCATACTCTACTTTTGATATCCGTTATCCGCAATGGACGGTAGAAGTGGATGCGTCCAAATGTAAGCGTGCCGGTATCACTCCGGATGCTGTGCTAAGCACATTGTCTGGCTATTATGGTGGGCAGTATGTCTCAAATTTTAATCGTTTTTCTAAAGTGTATAAGGTTATGATTCAGGCAGATCCGAAATATCGTGTGGATGAAAGCTCATTGAATAATATCTTTGTGCGTATGTCTAATGGCGAGATGGCTCCTCTCAGCCAGTTTGTGACATTGACCCGCAGTTATGGGGCAGAATCGTTGAGCCGTTTTAATATGTTCAACTCTATTGCTGTAAATGCAATGCCTGCCGAAGGGTATAGTACCGGTGATGCTATCCGTGCCGTTCAGGAAACTGCCGTACAGGCACTTCCCAAAGGTTTTGGGTACGATTTTGGTGGTATTACTCGTGAAGAGACCGACCAAGGAGGTACTACCATTATCATCTTTGCTATCTGTTTCTTGATGATTTACCTGATTTTAAGTGCACTTTATGAAAGTTTCCTCATTCCGTTTGCAGTGTTGTTGTCTGTTCCGTTTGGGTTGATGGGTAGCTTCCTGTTTGCAAAGATGATGGGACTGGAGAACAATATTTATTTGCAGACTGGTTTGATTATGTTGATTGGTTTGCTTGCTAAGACTGCCATTTTGTTGACCGAGTACGCCGCCGAGCGTCGTAAGGCAGGTATGAGTCTGACTTCCGCCGCACTTTCTGCCGCCAAAGCCCGTTTGCGTCCTATCTTGATGACGGCTGGAACAATGATTTTCGGTCTGTTCCCGTTGATGGTTGCCAGTGGAGTAGGTGCTAATGGAAACAGTTCACTGGGAACAGGTACTGTGGGTGGTATGGTGATCGGTACGCTGGCGTTGCTGTTTATTGTACCTTCTTTGTTTATCGTATTCCAATATTTACAGGAAAAGGTACGTCCTATTCAGTTTCAGCCGGCGGCCGATTGGCAGATTCAAGAGGAATGTGTAGAAGCAAAAGAAGAAAGACAACACCACATTGAAAGCAAAAACGAAGAGAAAAAATGAAAAAACAGATCATCACTCTGACTGTCGCAGCACTCACACTGAGTAGCTGCGGCATATATACCAAATATAAACCTGCAACCGAAGTGCCCGATAATTTGTATGGGGAAGAGGTGGCGGTTGCTGATACCGTGGATAATATCGGCAATCTGAGCTGGCAGGAGATTTTTACTGATCCGCGGCTTCAGGAATTGATAGAGCAAGGCTTGCGGAACAATACGGATTTGCAGTCAGCACAATGGCGTGTGAAGGAGGCGGAAGCTGCTATGCTGTCAGCCAAATTGGCTTATCTGCCTTCTTTCGCTCTGTCACCTCAGGGGACAGCAAGTAGTTTTGACAAAGGAAAAGCTGCACAAACTTATACTTTACCAGTCGCGGCAAGTTGGGAAATTGATATTTTCGGCCGTATCCGTAATGCGAAACGCCAGGCGAAAGCATTGCTGGAACAGAGCCGTGACTATAAACAGGCTGTCCGGACACAGCTGATAGCCGGTATAGCTAATACTTACTATACCTTGCTGATGCTGGACAATCAGCTGGCCATCTCTGTCCGGACTGAAAAGTCTTGGAAAGAAACCGTAGATGCGACCCGTGCTCTGATGGAAGCCGGATTGGCAAATGAAGCTGCCGTTTCACAAATGGAAGCTACATACTATACTATATGTACTTCAGTTCTTGATCTGAAAGAACAAATTAACCAGGTAGAAAACAGTTTGTCGTTGTTGTTGGCTGAACCTCCTCATGCTATTAAGAGAACGGGCACATGGGACAGCTCTTACATGTTGAAGGAACATTTCCCGGTAGGCATCCCTGTGCAAATGCTTGCCAACCGTCCCGATGTACGCAGTGCGGAGCGTTCGTTGGAAGCAGCTTTCTATGCCACAAATCAGGCTCGTTCCGCCTTTTATCCTTCTATTGTTTTAAGTGGAAGTGCGGGATGGACTAATTCTGCAGGAAGTATGATTGTCAATCCGGGCAAGTTCATTGCAACGGCGGTAGCTTCGTTAACCCAGCCACTTTTTAATAAAGGTGCGAACATAGCACAGCTAAAGATAGCTAAAGCTCAGCAAGAAGAAGCAAAACTGAGTTTTCAACAGGCTTTGTTGAATGCAGGAAGTGAAGTGAACGAGGCTTTGGTGAAATATCAGACGGCCCGTGATAAATCAGCTTATTATGATAAACAAATAAATTCATTAAATAAAGCTTTGGAAAGTACCTCTTTGCTGATGCAACATGGGAATACAACTTATCTGGAAGTTTTGACGGCTCAGCAGACTCTGCTTAATGCGGAGTTAACTCAGGTTGCTAACCGTTTTACTGAAATGCAAGGCGTAATCAATCTCTATCAGGCATTGGGTGGAGGTCGTGACTAATTTAGCATACTGTTATCTTCAACGTGTTGAAGAAAGAGAACGCTGCTCTCCGTGAGGAAAGCAGCGTTCTTTTATGGTTGTCAAGGTCCTACTATAACACAAACCGGATTAGATTCTTCATTGATTTCCTGTAAAAAGCTTAGCTTTCCTTCTTGGACAATTCCCGGATTTTTATCCATCCATTCGTCTATTTTCCCTATCTCCAATAAAGCGGCATACTCTCCTTCTTCTGTACAAGTGATGGGATAGAAAGGCATGAAATGCGTCAGGTCATCTGTCAGCCCCACAGTGGCATCATTCATATAAGTAATATGTTTTTCTTTGTCGTAAATACCGTAGAACGGTTTTTTCTTATCGTATAATCCTTGTAGAGATATAAAGAAGAGATGGTTGGGAGTTTCCAGAATACTGGTTATAACGATGTATTTGTCTGTATCTTCTTTTTGTCCCATTTTCTCAGCTGGGAAATGCCATTGTCTGGTATGGAAGGTGGTATGGACAGTAGCTTCGTGTCCTTTGATGTCATAGATTGTGTCATTGAACGCTTTTCTGAAACGTATGCTGCCGTTACTCAGCCAAAGTGAAGGCTGGTCTATAGGAAGAACGGTCATTGTTCCATTCTGGTAATTTATATATATTAATCCTCCTATGTTAGCGTTGCCGGGTAATTGCTTGAATATGTTGATGCTGGATATCTGATCCATGCCCATAGGGTTACCTGGATTGGCAAATTCCGGCAATGAGTCTTTTATTTCTCCCTGTTCGTTGAAGTAAAGTAACGCACTTGCTTGCGGTTGTCCTATTCCTTCTCCATAATGAGCAAGAATAAGGGAGTCGGAAAAAGTGAAGTAAAGGGATGGGGAAATCTTTTGTGGCAGGTTTACTTGCCCTAGATAATTACCTTTTGTGTCGTATTTTACCAACTTGTCGGGTTGGCGATAAAAGTAGAGATTGTTGGTATGGGGGTGAATAAAGCAGCTGGCATTGCTGTATCCTTTTGGATCTTCCCCTTTGTGCCCGATGCTGCCAAGATATTTTCCGGTTTGTTTGTCGAATGACAGGCATTGTCCGTTGGTAGAGACAAAGATACGGCCTTTAGATAGTTTGATGGAATAAGAGTTGCCAATCAGGGATGAGTCTGTTGTTTCTAAAGGGATATAACGGATCTGTTTTCCCAATTGGGAGATCTTTAATTCTGTGAGGTGTTCCAGACTTGCGGCAATGTCAATTGCATTCGGGGCATTTGCCTTGTTTTGGGGGGCACAGGAGCCTAATAATAGGAGCAGGCCGCCTAGCATGATTTGCTTCTTCATAGTAGTATTGTTTTATGAAAGAAAAGAAGTTGTTTGCATGGACAACTTCTTTTCTTTGTGTTTAAATGATGTTGTGTTTGTTATCTTGCTGCAAAAAACAAAGAGTTTCCTATAGCTATTCTTGCGGTAGCAATACCTTGTGCATCAGGAATGACAGTCATGGAGGTTCCGTTTTGCAGGCTCAAAGTAGCTGTCCCGTCTTCGTTCATTTTCACAAGTTCGAAGCTCTGTTCGCCAGAAACAGCGTTCCATGTATTGTTTTCTTTGTTGTAGACCAAATCTACAGATTTGTCTTCTCCTTTTTTGGTAATGGTATAACCGTTTTCGTTGGTTTTAACCAAGTATTCGCCATTTTCTCCTTGCACTGTTTTTACTTCACCGATAGAAGCTGTAGGGTTAGAGCCGCTCCAGAATTCGATGGAATTTAAAACCAATACATCCGCCAGATAAGCAATTTCATAAACAGGGACAATATGGAAAGCGAGAAAGATAAGTTCGTTGACAAACTTGTTGCTTACTCCCTGATTCCAGTCTTTCAAACTATTCCATAATCCGAAAGAACCGATGCATGATGAAAATAAGACGCTGCCACTCAACGTGGCGCAAACAAGAAATGTTTTGCTTTTTTTCATGATCAATAAAGTTAAGTTTATAAAAAGTAATTTTATGACGATTTCCTACAATAAAACGATTTAATCGTCACGCAAAGATAGAACTTTTTTATGGAAAGAGGCTTCTCTACCTAAAAAACTGTATCTTTGTAAGCTGAACATGAAAAACTATTAATCAAAAATCTTATAAAAGAATGAAAGAACAAATTCAAAAAAAGCTCAATGACTCCAAGGCTCTTCGGTGGAGTGTGTTGGCGCTGGTGGCCTTCACCATGCTATGCGGTTATTTTTTGACCGATGTAATGTCCCCCTTAAAACCGATGCTTGAAAAGGAGCTGCTGTGGGATAGTCTGGATTATGGTATTTTTACCAGTGCATACGGTTGGTTCAATGTTTTTGCCTTTATGCTTATTATCGGTGGTATCATTCTGGATAAGATGGGAGTGCGTTTTACTGGGATGGGAGCATGCCTTTTGATGGTGTTGGGCTGTGGATTAAAATATTATGCTATTTCTACTACATTTGCTGAGGGAAGCACTTTGCTTGGAATGAAAACCCAGGTAGGAATGGCTGCGTTGGGATATGCTATATTTGGTGTCGGTGTAGAGATTGCAGGTATCACGGTCTCAAAAATTATTGTGAAGTGGTTCAAAGGAAAAGAAATGGCTTTGGCCATGGGCATGGAGATGGCGACAGCTCGTTTAGGCACTATGCTGGCTTTGGCTGTTACGGTTCCTATCGCTACTTTCTTTGGAATTACTGATGATGAGGGTGTGTTCCATCCTAATATCCCTGCTCCATTGTTGCTGTGCCTTACTATGCTTTGTATTGGTACGATAGCATTTTTTATTTATACTTTCTATGACAAGAAACTGGATGCTTCTTTAGAAGAGGAAGGGGCGGAACCTGAAGAGCCTTTCCGTATGAAAGATATTTGGTTGATTGTAACCAATAAAGGATTTTGGCTGATTGCGTTGCTGTGTGTGTTGTTTTATTCTGCCGTATTCCCTTTCTTGAAATATGCCACAGACCTGATGGTGCAGAAATATAATGTAGATCCGGAATTGGCAGGTACTATTCCTAGTCTGTTACCATTGGGAACTTTGTTCCTTACTCCGCTTTTCGGTAATGTGTATGATCGGATAGGCAAGGGAGCTACGCTGATGATCATCGGTTCTGTGCTGTTGATTTTTGTTCATACAATGTTTGCGTTACCTATCTTGAATGTATGGTGGTTTGCTACTATCATTATGATTATATTGGGGATTGGCTTTTCTTTGGTGCCATCGGCTATGTGGCCCTCTGTTCCTAAGATTATTCCGGAAAAGCAGTTGGGTACAGCTTACGCTTTGATCTTCTGGGTACAAAACTGGGGGTTGATGGGTGTGCCTGCCTTGATTGGTTTTGTCTTGAATGAGTATTGCAAAGGACCGGTAGTAGATGGGATGCAGACTTATGATTATACACTTCCCATGTGGATATTTGCAGGCTTTGGTGTGGCTGCGTTGTTCTTTGCTTTGTGGCTGAAAGGTGAGAATAAGAAAAAGGGGTATGGATTGGAGGAACCAAATATCAAAAAATAATTGATTGTCTTTTAGTGAAAATGAGGGTATCCAGTGCATGGATACCCTCATTTTGCTATATAGGGGTGAGATGAAGTTTTAGTCTTTATCAATCTTCACAATTCCTCCGGTATTAGGATTAAAGATCACTCGTGTGTTTACTTTTTTATTAAAAAGGTTATCTACCAGACATTCCGTTGTTCCAAATTGTGTAACAGGTAGTTCTCCGTCAAAATAACGTTTGTTTGGAGTGAATACGGTAACCTGAGCTTTTCCCGGAATATTATAAATAACACCATCCATTTTCTTTTTTTCTTTGCCTTTCGGATCCACCGGTGGCAGTGTTTCTTGGTTGATGATGGAGATATAATAAGGTTCACCGGATAAATTATCGGCATCCAGCATCCCTAGTTTCTTTGAGAAACGGAAAGCGACTTTTTCTTTCATGCCTGCTTCTGGCTTTATGCGGATGGTAAACGATTTTTCTGTGCGGTCTGTTGTGCCGGCAAACATTTGCATCATGGCTTGTTCCTGTTCATCCAGATTGTCCAGCATGAGTTTTAGAGCAGCTCCGTCTTTGGGCATATAATCTGCTTGTCCGCGGGTTAGGCTGTTTTTGCTTTCTCGTATATTGTAGATTTCTTTTGCCACCAATTCAGCCATTTTAGCGGTAGAACCGGCTATCAGAATCTCTTCGGTCATAAAACTGCGTGGGTCAATACGTTTTTTGACCGTATCGGCAACCTTTGTCACAGGTGCTTTCTCTATAGGAGAGGTGGTGTTGATAGCCTTTATGATTCCTTCAGGAGTCAATTCTACTTGTGAGGCGGCACTTTTGTCTTTCAGTTTTACAGCGTATGCATTGTCCGGATCAGGAATGCCTATGGAATTTACCTTGATACTGTTTATTTCCCAATGTTCTTCCGGTTGGGATGATATGCCTGTCAGGCGCAGATAGCGGTCGGCGTATTGGCAGAATTCTCCGGGAGTGTAGACAACTTTGGTTGCGATGACTTGCAATTCTATTTCGGTCTTAGGCAAATAATAAACCACTCCTTCTCCCATGGTTCCGGGAGTATATGTACTGACATCTTGTGCGGTGCCGCTCAATGAAACCAGCAACCCTGCTGCGATTAATCCTTTTTTCATATTTCTATATTCTATCATATATGTAAGCAAATATAGCTATTCTTTTGTAAATCTGCCTTTTGTTTCTGTTAATTTCTTCCATGCTGCGGGTAATGCGTCAATAAGATCACTTGAGGTGGTTCCTATTTCTCCTTTTTCTTCCGCTGCAATGTCTCCTGCCAGACCATGTACGTAGACGCCTAGGCGGCATGC
>OMDM01000800.1_pt1 | contig 11729 bp, 8 predicted proteins | sample 1673801 | NCBI WGS metagenome assembly OMDM01 (sample SAMEA103958127, study PRJEB25191) | human gut metagenome | biome: human-associated habitat [ENVO:00009003]; feature: intestine environment [ENVO:2100002]; material: feces | place: Germany | collected 2013/2015 | reverse complement strand
CGACGGCGCGCCAATCGATGCCTGCGGCGACGCCGGCGGACAGGAATGAGGGTGCACCCTGCGTGATGAGCGTGAGGACCAGCGCGGTCACAAAGGCGGCACTCACCTGGAGCGTGGAGTTCTCGAGGCCTTCGATGTGTGGCGCGCCCTTGCTAGCGATGACCATCAGCGCATAGCAAAATGCCGAGGCGATGCCGCAGGCGATACCTGCAATGGGCATATTGCCGCCTAGACCTTGCGCTGCAATGAGAAAAGCACCGCAAGCAACGGCGATAAAGCCGGCGATTTTGCCGCCGGTCAGCTTTTCGCCAAAGATGAGCGGGGAGAGTGCCATGACAATGATGGGGCCGCAGTAGTACAGCAGCGAGGATACGCCGACGCCGATCGTCTGGTAGGCGCGGAACAGAAAAATCCAGCTGGCGCCCAGCGCAGCTCCCGAGAGGAGGAGGGCTGCGGCTTCGCGGGGGCGAGATGGCGCCTGCAACTTATGGCGTTGGGTGATGGCGAGAATGGTGACAAGCGAGAGTGCGCCCAAAAACGTGCGTAGTAGCACGATATCCGAGCTCGGCAGCGCGATGGCAGCGGCGATGATGCCGTTGAAGCCAAACAATAGCAATGCTGCTAAGTACGTAAACAGTCCGTTGTTCATGCGCTTCCGTCCCCTCTATATCCGAACAAGTTCACTATGGGTGAACTGGCTTTAGAAGAAAAGCGAATATAATGCATAGTTAACATGACAAAAACTCATGCATAGGTGGAGGCGCCTCGTGGAAACGAATATTCAAAAGATGCAGGTGCTGCTGGAGACGGTGCGCGCCGGAAGCTTTACGCGTGCTGCCGAGCGGCTGAGCTATTCACAGTCGGGCGTGAGCCGTATGGTGGCCGATCTTGAGGCCGATTGGGGCTTTAAGGTGCTCGACCGCAGTCGCGAGGGCGTAGTGCTTTCTGCCGACGGGCGGCAGGTCATGCCGGCTGTCGAGGCGCTCTGTGAGGAATTCACTCGCTTGCAGCGACGGGTGGATGAGATGCGCGGGCTCATGCGCGGCAAAATCTGCATCGGTACGTTTTCGAGCGTGGCGACCCACGTGCTGCCGCCGGTGATTGCGCGCTTTCGCGCCGATCACCCGGACGTCGATTACGAGTTGCTGATGGGCGATTACTCAGAGATTGAACAATGGGTGGCAGAGGGCCGCTGCGATCTGGGCTTTATCCCGCGTGAACCCCGAGAAAACGGCATGGCATCGCGGTCTTTGGTGCGCGACGAGTTGATGGCGGTAGTGCCGGCGGACTCTTTGCTTGCCACGGCGGAGGTCGTTTCTCTTGCCGATTTAGCCAACGAGCAGTTTATTCTGCTAGAACGAGGCACCGATGATGAGATTACGCCGCTGTTTCGCCGCGCGGGCCTGGCGGTGCGCTCTAAGCTGTCGACCTGGGATGACTATGCGATTATGGCCATGGTCGAGGACGGCCTGGGCGTGAGCATTCTTCCCGCGCTCATCTTGCGCCGCTGCCAGTTCGATGTTGCCGTGCGCCCACTCGAGGGGCATCCCCATCGGCAGATCAACGCCATATATCGAACGGCCGATGTTTCGCTTGCTGCCGCCCGTTTCCTCGAATACCTCTAAACGCGTGCGTGTCATTGTCCGCTTTGGGCAAATCTCAGAGTCCGGCGCATTTTCTTATGAAATTGAACTTCCCGATAATGCGCCGCGCTATACTGCTTGCTAAATTGAACCTTGGTTCAATTCGTGTTCTATAAATTGAACTTTGCCAGCAAGGAGGTTCCTGTGGCCCAAGAGACGTTTTGCGATCGCCTGCGACAGACTATGTCCAATCGCGACGTTCGCCAATCGGACGTAATCCGCGCATCGGAGATGCTCGGCAAAAAACTCGGCAAGAGTCAGATGAGCCAATATGTGAGCGGCAAGACGATTCCGCGGCGCGATGTGGCTGAGCTGCTCGCCCGTATTTTGGAGGTCGATGTTACCTGGCTGCTTGCCGGCGACGCCAATCAAGGCGAGGCATCATCACCCCGCAACGATTCCAAGCCCGAACCCCATCCCTCAGCTCAAATTGCAAGGAGCACCACCATGCGTACTTTTTCTAAATCCACCAAGCTCGATAACGTCCTGTATGACGTGCGCGGTCCCGTCGTCGACGAGGCCGCCCGTATGGAGGACGAGGGCGAGCGCATCCTCAAGCTCAATATCGGCAACCCGGCGCCCTTCGGTTTCCGCACGCCCGATGAGGTCATCAAGGACATGCGCCAGCAGCTGCCCGACTGCGAAGGCTATTCCAACTCGCGTGGCCTGTTCTCCGCGCGCAAGGCGATCATGCAGTATTCGCAGATCAAAGGCCTGCCCAACGTTCAGATGGAGCATATCTACACGGGCAACGGCGTGTCCGAGCTCATTCAGCTTTCGATGAACGCGCTGCTCGACAATGGCGACGAGATTCTGATCCCCAGCCCCGACTATCCGCTCTGGACGGCGTGCGCAACCCTTGCTGGCGGTCATCCCGTACATTATCTGTGCGATGAGCAGGCGGATTGGTATCCCGACCTGGAGGATATGGAGTCCAAGATCACGAGCGCGACCAAAGCCCTCGTCATCATCAACCCCAACAACCCCACGGGTTCTGTCTATCCGCGCGAGGTGCTCGAGGGCATCGTCGAGATTGCACGCAGGCATCAGCTGATGATCTTTGCCGATGAGATCTACGACCGCCTGTGCATGGACGGCTACGAGCACGTCTCGATTGCCTCGCTCGCCCCCGATCTGCCCTGTGTCACCTTTAGCGGCCTTTCCAAGTCGCACATGATCGCGGGCTATCGCATTGGCTGGATGGTGCTTTCGGGCAACCAGCGCTGCATGAGCGACTTCATCATGGGCATCAACATGCTCTCCAACATGCGCCTGTGCTCCAACGTGCCGGCTCAGTCGATCGTCCAGACGGCGCTCGGCGGCCATCAGTCCGTTAACGACTACATCCGTCCCGGCGGCCGTGTCTACGAGCAGCGCAACTTTGTGTATGAGGCGCTCAACAAGATTGACGGCATCTCGGTGGTCAAGCCGCGCGCGGCGTTCTACATCTTCCCCAAGATGGATGTTAAGAAGTTCAACATCACCGATGACGAGCAGTTTGCCCTCGACCTGCTGCACGAGAAGAAGATTCTGATCACGCGCGGCGGCGGCTTTAACTGGGCCGAGCCCGATCACTTCCGCATCGTGTACCTGCCGCGCATGGAAGTGCTCAAAGAGTCGCTCGAAGACCTCGCCGACTTCTTTGACCATTACCGTCAGGCGTAACGGCAAAGGTAGCCTGTAATGAAACGGTCGGCCCGCAACGGATGCGGGCCGACCGTTTTCTGTCTAAGCCCGTGCTGCTAGCGCTTGTCTCGTTGAGCGGGCGAGGTTCGCGTGTGAGCGGTAAGTTCTATTCCAAAATGGAATACTGTTGGCTTAAGCTGGAATTGATGTCCGGGTACCTGCTTTTCTAGAATGTTTTCAACAAGATGAAAGGCGGTTCCAACCAATGATTATCGATGCAAATTCCTACTGGTTCGACGAGCGCATCTTTCATGACGAGACGCTCTGCGAACAGTTTTTGGCCGAGGTACCCCGCGCCTATGACACCGAAGGCTATCTGACCATGAATTCCGCCGGCAAACGACAGATCGTGATCGAGATGCCCGCCGGTTCTCCGGGTCTTAACTACATTGAGGGCGACTACACCCTCGAGAAGCGCTTGGCCGATATGGATGAGGCGGGGGTCGACAAGGCGATCCTCAAGCTCCCCGGCTGTCACGAGTGGATGTCGCTCGAGATGTGCCGGCGTTTCAACGACGGTATGGCTGCTGACGCGAAGGCGTCAAGTGGCCGTCTGATTCCGCTTGTCGCCGTGCCGCCCTTTGGCACCAAAGCGAATTTGGAGGAGCTCGACCGCAGGCTCGATGATGGTTTTGCGGGTGTGCAGCTCTGTGCTCACTACGGCAAGCGCTATCTCGACGACCAGGTCTTCTCGAGCTTTTTCGAGCACCTGAACGAACGCCATGTCACCGTTTACGTGCACCATGTTCCCGTGCCGGTCGAGAACGAATCGCTTCTCGCGTACGACAACCTTCGCCGCTCTTATGGCCGCTGCGTCGACCAAACTACGGCGATCGGCCGAGAGATCTTTGGCGATTTCTTTGAGCGCTACCCCAATATCAAGATGGTCCACTCCATGCTCGGCGGCGCTTATTTTGCGTTTAAGGAGATGCTGCTGCCGCACGGTCCCAAGCGCCCAGATGCTTCGGGTCGCTTCCAGGCCGATATCGAGACGGTCTCCAAGCGTCTTGAGAACAACGTCTATTTCGACATGTCCCATGCTCAGCCCTGGGGCGAAACGCTTCTTGCCTGTGCGGTTGAAGTCCTTGGTGCAGACCATATTGTCTTTGGTACGAGTTATCCCGTTAAACGCGAGTGGCTAACAGAGGGTGTCGCCTGCGTCCGCGCCACAGATTTAAGTGATACGGACAAGGACCTTATGCTTGGCGGCACGGCACAGCGCTTGTACGGCATCGAGTGAGCGACAGATAAAGGAGGGCGTTCGCCATGGATAAGGGAGAGATGAAGGCCGGAGCCGCCCGGGTGGCCATTAACTTAGAGGACGTATTGCCGTTCGACGGTTTCGACGCACTCCGTCATGAAATCTTTGCCCGTGCCTTCGTGGTCGAAGGGATGGGGCGGCGCGCTTGCATCCTTTCACTTGAGGTTACCTCGATCGCTCCGGCCCTACTCGTCGATCTGCGTGAGGTTGTCAAGGATGTCTCCAATTGCGACGGCGCCTTTTCTTGGGTGCTCCCGACCCATACGTTTTCTGCGCCTCACGTGCGCACCCCTGGGCATCTGGCCGACACCGATGCCCGCGATCGAAATGAGCGCTATCATGCCGCGCTCATCGCCGCGACACGCGCGGCCGTTGAGCAGGCGGTTGCGGGCATTCGCTCTGTCACGCTCGCCTCGGCGGAGGGCTACTGTCCTGTGAACGTTAACCGCGACATTGAGACACCGGCCGGCTGGTGGCTGGGAGTAGACCCCAAGGGGTTTGCCGACCACGCGATGCCCGTACTTGTCGCGAGGGATGCCGAGGGCGGGCTCGTTGCCATGCTTGCGACGGCTGATGTCCAGTCTTCCGTGCTCGACGGATCGCACGATTCTCAGGGGAAGCGCTTGGTGAGCGGGGACCTCTTTGGCTTTGCCGCCATGGCTCTCGAGCGCGAATTGGGCGGAGTCGTGTTGCTGCTACCCGGTGCCGCGGGGGATCAGAGTCCGGCGGAGCGCGCCGTAACCGTTGCGTTCGATTCGACCGGGGCGAAGCAAACGTTAGATGCTCACGAGAGTGGATATCGCATGCTGCATCGACAGGGTCGCGCTATGAGCGATGCGTTGATTGAGGCCGTCCGTGCGGCGCGTGAGGACGATGCCATCGGCGTCGATGCTCGCACGGTCGACGTCCTTTTGCCCGCCCAGACGCGCGCCGACTTCTGCTCATTGGCCCCGCATCGAACTTATGAGTTTCATGCGGCAGGCGAACAGCGTACGAGGGTCTATTTACTTCGGCTGGGAAATGTCGAGTTCGTTGGTATCCAGCCCGAGGTTTCGAGCTCGTTTGGCGCCGCCGTGCGCGCCGCCCGATTCTGCCCCGTGCTCTTTGCCACGCTTGTCAACGGAGGGCAAAAGTATCTGCCGGCCCCCGATGCGTACGAGAAAATCACCTATGAGGCCATGAACTCCGGCTTCGCCGCCGGTTCCCATGAGCGCCTCCTTCAAACCATCCTTGCCGCTTTAAACGCGGCATGACAAAAAGGAGAACTTGCATGAATATCGGACATGCACGCCGCAAGATTACCCCGCAAGGCGACATCTATCTAATCGGATACCGTAACCTCCCCAACCGTCTGGAGCCTGCGACAGGCGTCCATGACGACGTCTTCGCCAACGCGATTCTTTTCCAACAGGACGACCGCGAAGTTTTTCTCTTCAACGCCGATGTTCTCGAGTTTGAGGAGGGCATGGCCGAGGAGGTTAAGACGATGCTCGCCGAGCGCTACGGAATCGACCGTGACTGCGTTCTGCTCTCCGCGACGCACGACCACACTTCGATCGTCGCCTACCATCGCAGCTGGTGGACGGGAAAATTCAACGAGGACTACTATCGCTGGTTCCTCGATACCATCTGTCAATGCTTCGAAGAGTGCCGCGCCAACGCGCGACCTGCGACCTGCCGCATGGGCAAAAAAGTCATCACCGGTTTCTACGACAACCGCATCATCCCAGGTGAACTCGCCGACAATGAGGTCATTGTCGTATCGTTCTTCGATACCGAAGGCAAGCCATTTGCGGGCTTTGTGAACTGGGCGGTGCATTCTGCCTGTGTCGGACCCGACTGCACGGAGCTCACGAGCGAACTCGCCGGTCTTACCGGCAAAAAGCTCGCTCAGAGTCTTGGTTACTATCCGGCCATGGTCGTCGGTGCTGCTGGCGACTGTAGCGACCGCAATTTTCGCCAGGGACGCGGCATTCCCGAGGTCGAGCGCGTTTCGACCGGTCTTGCCGAGGCGATTTCCCAGATCAAGCTCGATCGCGAGGTCGTTCTTGACCGCATCGAGCCTCAGACGTTCTATCACACCGTTGCCCATGACGACTTTTCGCTCACGCTTAAGTGTGCCGTCATCAGTCTGGGCGGCCTGCATCTCTTTGTGTTCCCGAGTGAGCTCGGCAGCGACTTGGGTATTCGCATGAAGCGCGAATGCCCGGTCGAGGGAATAGTTTGCGGTTACACCAACGGCTATTTCGAGTATTTCCTTCCGGCACGCGAGTACGGCCTCTCCTTTGAGACCGAGCGTACTCAGATTCCCCAGGGCGAACCGGAACGTCTGTGTGACAAGTTCTGCCAGACGACGAGACTTCTCGGCGCAGCAGATTCGCGTCTGTAGACCTGATTGCGTGACATGGGCCAATGAGGCTCGCTGCCATGTGATCGGCATCTTCCATCTTCTCTGCCGTTTCCCATCCCGGGCGTACGTGCGTCCGCGGATTTCAAAGGGGGAAGCGGGTTCCTTGCCCTCCCACGTCGACTACGGAGGCATGAAATCGATGCTATACCCCGCTCAGAAAAAGGAGAATTCCATGAAATACCAGAAGCTTTGCGATGAAATCATCACAAAGGTCGGTGGTCGAGACAATGTGTTAGACGTGAGCCACTGCATTACGCGTCTCCGCTTCCACCTCAAGGATGAATCGCTCGCCCAGACTAATGAGCTTAAGGCGACGAAGGGCGTCGTTGACGTCATCCAGGCCGGCGGACAGTATCAGGTCGTGATTGGTGCCACTGTCGAGGCCGTCTACAACGACCTTGTTCAGATTGGCGGGTTCGACTCCAAACCCGCACTCGATATCGATGAAGGCGACGACGTCAAAAAGGGCGATCCATTCTCGCGTCTGCTGGCCATCATCTCCGAGATTCTGCAACCGGTTCTTGGCGTGCTTATGGCCGGTGGCTTTATCAAGTCGATGCTCGCGCTCTGCACGGTTGCCGGTTGGCTTGCCAAGGACAGCAATACGTATGTGACGCTCTCGGCAATCGGAGATTCGGTCTTCTATTACTTTCCGCTAATCATTGGCTGGACGTCGGCCAAGAAGTTCGGACTTAAGCCCGTTATGGGAATGGCGCTCGGCGGTATCCTCGTCTACCCGACGCTCGTTGCCCTTATGGGTGGAGATCCGCTCTACACGCTCGGCGCCGGTACGGTCTTCGAGTCCAATGTCTACGGTGATATTTTTGGCATCCCGCTAATCATGCAGAATTACTCATCGACGATTCTGCCTGCGATCTTTATCGTCTGGATTGCCTCCAAGGTGCACAAGGCCCTTTCTAACGCGCTGCCCGCGCTTGTGAGCTCGTTCTTCTCCAACATCCTGACGCTCCTCATTTGCGGCATCCTTGGCCTGCTTGTGGTCGGTCCGGTCATGACGGTCCTCTCCAATATCGTTGCCCAGATCATCTTGATGCTCATCAACTTCCAGCCCGCCATCGCCGGCTTCGTCATCGGCACGTTCTGGAGCCTGCTCGTCATGTTCGGCCTGCACTGGGGTATCATCCCGCTGTGGTTTCTCGATGTCGCAACCTACGGCTATGACCTCATTAACCCGCTCGTGTATGCAGGCGGTTGTGCCATCGCCGGTGCTGTGCTTGGCATGGTCATCCGAACCAAGGACTCCGAGGAAAATGCTGCCGTCAACATTCCTGCCCTTGTCTCTTCGATTTTCGGTGTCAACGAGCCTGCGCTTTACGCCATCTTGCTGCCGCGTAAGCGCCTTATGTGGGCAACCTTTATTTCCGCTGGTGTAGGCGGCGCCATTGCCGGCCTCATGGGTGCCAAACTCTATGCCTTCGGTGCCTCCGGCCCGCTCGGTTTCCCGAGCTTTATTAACCCTGCCGGCATCGACACGGGCTTTATCGGCCTTGTCATCTCCGGTGTGGTCGCTTTCGTTCTGGCTCTTGTCGCCGCTATGGTGATCGGTACCAGGAAGGACGAGGGCGGTAAGGCGCTCAACATCTCGGTGGACTAGTCTGTCTGCGCACTTTAGCTAAATATGCCTCGGACGGCGACGTGCCGCCCGAGGCATATTTGTGTTTTGTGCCGTTGTCAGCGTGTTTGCGGACACAAGTCTGCGGTTGTGGAGCAGCGGGGATTATGACGGTCGTGCCGCGGTGGAAGACGCACGGTCGCCCTGCAGGAGCTGGCGGTAGGGGAGGAAGCCGATGAACGAGACGACCGCCTGCGAGTGCGCGGCGTTCCGCTTGAGGTAGAGCCTGACCTCGGAGGTCGTCGCGGGCTCAAGCGGCACCAGGGCTACCTTTCCGCTGGCAAGCGATTCCGCCGGCTTGCGCATGAGGAATGAGACACCGGCGCCGCGTGCGACAAGAGAGATGATGTTCTCGGCTCGTTTGCCGGTGAACGTAACACGTGGGCCAAACCCAGCTTCGCGACAAAGGGAAAGGACGAGTTCGCTTACGAACGAGCCTTGGGGAAGCATGAGGAAATTCTCGTCGATAAGGTCGTCTATCTCGACGGTGTCACGTTCAGCGAGCGGATGGTCAAGTGGAAGGACGGCCACGAGCCGGTCGGTCGTAAAGGGAATCTTTTTGAACTCCGGCTCGATGGCGCCGCCGTCACGGATGAAGGCCAGGTCAATGTCCTCGTGCAGGAGCATGCGCTTGAGTGTGTCGCCCTCGCCCTCGATGAGCTCAACAGAATATGAGGGGTTCGCCTGCTGAAAATCGATGACGGCGTCCGTGATCCCATAAGGGGCCATAATGGGGATAGAACCTACGGTGAGGTGCTCGAGTGGCTCACCTGCGCCTATTTGAATGGCGGCAAGATAGCGGTGCTGAAGCGTCGCAATTTTTTGCGCATAGGGGAGGAGCGCTTCACCTTGCGCGGTGAGTGTTACGTGGCGCTGGCTTCGATCGATGAGCTTGCAGCCGAGTTCGTGCTCCATTGCCATGATGTGCTTGGAGAGGGTTGATTGCGACATGAAAAGCAGTTCCGCTGCATCAAGAAACGTGCGTGACTGCGCTAAGATGGCGAATTCGCCAAAGCGGCTGATATCCATAGGGAGGCCTCCGGTACCCTCATTTTGGCAGGTGGCCTAAACCACGACGCCGTTGCAGTGGTCGATTTCGTGCTGGATGATTTCGGCGGTGTAGCTCGAGAAGTTTTTGATGCGGTGGACGAAGTTCTCGTCCAAATACTCAACCTTAATGCGGCGATAGCGGGTACAGGGACGCTCGCCGATCAGCGAGAGGCATCCTTCGCTCGTCTGATAGGCATTGACCTGCTCAAGAATTTGAGGGTTGTACATCAGGAGTGTCCTGTTGCCGTCCTTTACGCAGATGATGCGCTTGCGCACGCCGATCATGTTGGCGGCGAGGCCCACGCACTCGCGCTCATGCTCGTGGAGTGTATCTAGGAGATCCTGCCCGGTCGCGGCATCGTCGGGTCCCGCGTCTTCGGAAGGCAGACGCAAAAAGAACTCGGATTTCATGATGGGCTTAATCATGGCGGGCTCCTCATGTCTTATGCTTTCGTGGACTTTTAATAATAGCGCGGAAGGAAAGCTGCGCGTCCGCGTTACAATCTTTTGACGTTGGACCATGTTGCCAGATTCGTCGTGTACGGCGTCTGGCGTAAGTCTAGGGCTCATTTTTCGCCCTGGACTGTTCCTCTGGGGCGATGCGACTGTCGTTCCAAGAGGAAGGAAATGCATGGGGAGCAAATCTCAGCAACAAGTTCAAGTAGCGCCATCGGCCACTGCGGCGATTCTCGTCGTAATGTATATTGCAGCCTTTGTTGCCGCGTTTAACGAGAACATCATTAACGTGGCGTTGCACGACATTATGGCGGCCTTTTCGGTGAGTGCCACCACGGCGCAGTGGCTCGTTTCGGGCTACATGATCGTGACGTCGATCTTTACGGCCATCATGGCCTTCCTGTCCGGCCGTTTCTCGACGCGCAAGCTGCTGTTTTTCGCATGCGGATGCATGGTCGCCGGCGAAGTCCTGTGCCTGTTCGCTCCGTCATTTAGCGTTTTGCTGCCAAGCCGTATTTTGCAGGCTGCGGGATCGGGCATCTTGTTCCCGCTCATGATGAACGTGGTGCTGTCTTGCGCTCCGCGCGAGAAGCTCGGTCTGTATCTGAGTCTGGGTGGTGCCTGCATTACGCTGGGGCCGGCGTTTGGACCCGTGATTAGCGGTCTTATGTGCACGTTGTTTGGCTGGAGGGCGGTGTTCGTAGTGCCGCTGGTGGGCGGCATTGTGGTCGCTGCGGCGGGCGTAAAGCTTGTTCAGAATGTCGGAGAGCGCTCGAATACCACGCTCGATATTCTGTCGGTAGTTTTGCTCGCCGCCGGTATTACGGCTTTTGTGTATTCCGTAGGCGAGTTCTCGACCAATCTGATTGCCGGCATCGTGACGCTCTTCGCTGCCATTGTGCTGCTCGGCCTGTTTGCGGCCCGCCAGCTCAAGCTCGAGCATCCGGTGCTTAACGTGCGTCCCATGGCGAGCGTTCGTTTTTGGCCCGCGTGCCTGCTTGTGGTGGTGTCGATGATGACGACGTTCTCGATGAGCGTTTTGTTGCCGCTCTATTTTGAGGGCGCATACGGCATGACCGCACTTGTTGCGGGCCTGCTCATTTTGCCGGCAATTGCCTGCAACGCCGTGACCTCGATTGTGGGCGGACGCGTGATGGATGCTCGCGGCGCATGGCCGCTGCTGCCGGTCGGCTTTGCCCTGATTGCCGTGGGGCAGATTGCAATCTCGATGACGGCGGCAAGCATGAATATCGGCGTCGTCGTGGCGCTGACCGTTGTGGTGTATGCCGGAGTCGGTTTGGTGCTGAGCCCCTCGCAAACGGCCGGCTTGGAGACGCTGCCTGCCGCTGAGCATCCCCACGGAACGGCATTGCTTAACACGTGGAACATGATTGCCGCATCGTTTGGCCCATCGCTGTTTATCGGTCTGCTCTCGAGTTCTGCGGCGACTGCCGGCGCGGCTGGCGCTGCGACCGACGTTGCCCAGGCGATTGGATTTGCAACTGCCGTGCGTGTGGCGGCTGTGATTGCCGTGGTCGGGTTCGCGACGTCGCTGGTGTACGCCCGTCGCGAGTCGCACATGTCGCATTA
>OMDM01000794.1_pt1 | contig 11787 bp, 9 predicted proteins | sample 1673801 | NCBI WGS metagenome assembly OMDM01 (sample SAMEA103958127, study PRJEB25191) | human gut metagenome | biome: human-associated habitat [ENVO:00009003]; feature: intestine environment [ENVO:2100002]; material: feces | place: Germany | collected 2013/2015 | reverse complement strand
AAATATAAAAATTCTTAAAATGTATTTTATCATAACACGGGTATGCAAAGCAGCTTTACAAAAATTACTCACAAAACGTCAAGCAGGTTGAAAAAAACCAACAACAGTGGTATAATATGTTTAGTTAAAGCGGCGGCATTCTGTTAATGCTGCGTTGCTTTTTGCTGACCGTAGCAGCAGAAAACTATAAATTCTTTTAGGAGGAATACCCTATGAAATCAATTGTTACAAAAATCGGTCTATTTGTCGGCGGCGTTCTGTTCGGTACAGCCGGTATTAAAATTCTAAGCAGTAAGGATGCAAAAAAGGTTTATACTCACACAACAGCCGCTGCACTGCGTGCAAAAGAGAGTGTAATGTCTACAGTTACTACAGTTAAGGAAAATGCCGGTGACATTTTGGCTGACGCAAAGGAAATTAATGAAAAGCGTGCAGCCGCCGAAAATCAGGTTATAGAGGACTGCTGTTGCTGTGCTGCAGAGCAGACCGAAAGCACAGAGGAGCCTGCACAGACAGCCGAAGAGAATAATCAGTAATTTTTTGTAAATTTTGTTGGTAAGAGAGCCGCCTTATACTAGGTATTATTTTTAAAGCTTATGCTTCTGAAACATATTTTTATACTCCGCAGGAAATTTACGGCATTGCAGACTGTTGCGGAGGTGTTTCTGTTAATTGTGCTTGGTGTATAGGCGGCTTTTTCGTTGGAGGATTTATATTATGAAATGTAAAATTCTGCATGAGTCAAAGGGAAGAATGCGTGTACATTTAATGTGCGGCAAAATGAATCTTGATGACGCGGATGTTTTGGAATATTATCTAAAAAATATAGATTGTGTAACTGATGTTAAGGTGTATGACCGAACTCAGGACGCTGTAATTTTTTACTCCTCAAACCGTCCGAAGGTAATTAAATATCTTGCTCAATTTTCTTTTGCAGAAGCTAGAAAATTGGACTTGGTTCCAACACATACCTCCAGAGGCCTTAACCGTGAGTTTGAAGATAAGCTGGTGTTTTCTGTTATTGGCAGGGCCTTTACAAAGCTGTTTTTACCTGCACCGGTGAGAATGGTGATTACACTGTTTCGTGCAATTAAATATATTAAGGCGGGTATTAAGGCACTTATAAAGGGTACGCTTTCGGTTTCGGTGCTGGATGCCACAGCGGTTGCGGTTTCTCTTATACGCAGAGATTTCAATACAGCAGCCTCTGTAATGTTTATGCTGCATATAGGTGAGATTTTGGAGGAATGGACGCATAAAAAATCAGTTGCAGACCTAGCCGGTGCAATGTCACTAAATGTTGACAAGGTATGGCTAAAGGTAGGCGAACAGGAGGTGCTTTCCCCTATTGGCAAGGTTGCTGAGGGCGACCTGATTATAGTTCGCACAGGCAATATGATTCCGCTTGACGGCAAGGTCGTTTCGGGAGAGGCCTCTGTTAATCAGTCCTCAATAACAGGCGAGTCACTGCCGTTGAGAAAGGGCGAGGGCAGCTATGTATATGCCGGAACTGTTGTTGAAGAGGGCGAATGCATAGTTTCTGTTGACAAGGTGTCCGGCAGCGGGCAGTATGACCGTGTAGTGCGTATGATTGAGGAATCCGAAAAGCTTAAGTCTACAACCGAGAGCAGGGCGTCACGCCTTGCCGACAAGCTTGTACCGTACACACTGGGCGGCACTGTACTTACCTATTTGCTTACACGAAATGTAACAAAAATGCTTGCCGTACTTATGGTTGACTTTTCCTGTGCATTAAAGCTTTCAATGCCGATTACGGTATTGTCTGCAATGCGAGAGTGCAACGACTTCAATATTTCAGTAAAGGGCGGTAAATTTCTGGAAGCTGTCGCAAAGGCAGATACCATAGTATTTGATAAAACAGGTACTCTTACATATGCCACCCCTACTGTAGCAGAGGTAGTAACCTTTAACAACCACAGGGAGGACGATATGCTAAGGCTTGCGGCCTGCCTTGAGGAGCATTATCCTCATTCTATAGCCAACGCTGTAGTAGAGGCTGCCAAGGAGCGTGGACTTGACCACGAGGAGTACCATTCCAGCGTTGAATATGTTGTTGCACATGGTATTTCGAGTACAGTTGAAAACGAAAAGGTAGTTATAGGCAGCTATCACTTTGTTTTTGAAGACGAGGGCTGTTGTATCCCGAACGGTGAGGAGGAAAAGTTTAAAAGCCTTTCCAAAGAGTATTCTCACCTGTATCTTGCTATTTCGGGTAAGCTTTCGGCGGTTATATGCATATATGACCCATTAAGAAAGGAAGCAAAGCAGGCTATACAGGCACTGCACGACTGTGGAATAAGCAAGGTAGTAATGATGACAGGCGATAACAGAAAAACTGCCGCCGCTGTTGCTGCCGAGGTTGGTATTGACGAATTCTACGCCGAGGTTTTGCCGGAGGATAAGGCTAACTTTGTCCGCTCACAGCGTCAAGCAGGCAGATGCGTAATAATGATAGGCGACGGTGTAAATGATTCTCCGGCTTTGTCAGAGGCCGACACAGGCATAGCTATAAATACAGGTGCCGCCATTGCCAAGGAGATTGCGGATATAACAATTTCTTCTGAAAATCTGTTTCAGCTTGTTACCTTACGCAAGCTAAGTCAGGCGTTAATGTCACGCATACACAGAAATTACAGATTTATTGTGGGCTTTAACCTTATGCTTATAATCTGTGGCGTTGCGGGATTTATACAGCCAACGGTTTCTGCACTGCTTCACAATATGTCTACACTGGGCATCAGCTTAAAGAGTATGACTAACTTACTTGAGCCGCCAAAAAATAACGAAGAATAATAAAAAATAAAGGCATTGCCTTAGATAAAAGTTTACCCCTGCCGTAAAAAATGCGGCAGGGGTAATTCATTATATAAATGTGTATTAAGTTTTATTCAATTTTGTAACTAATAAGGCTCTGTGTCAATAGTCGGAGTAAAACCTTAAAAAGAAAAAGGCTCTCTTCCTTACCCCAACTTTTATTACAGAGCCTTATAAATTTAACCTAATTCTGCATATTAATCTGCTCGCCCTTGATTGGTGCATAGGCAATCAGCTTATCTCCGTTTAGGTCTTCCTTATGCATATCTACTCCGCTGATTTGGTGATTTTCGTAGGTATTGTAATAATAAATTCCCTTGTCTGTATTGCAGCAGGAGGTGTACAAAGTAATCTCGTACTTGTCTTTTTCAAGCTTGCAGCATCCCCTTTGTTGGTCTACACTGCCGAGAATATGGAAAAACTGGCTTACACTTTCTTTCTCGGAATCTCCGGAAATAGAATTCATCTTTACAAAGGCTGCACGCACAAACCTAGACTGGGAGGACAGATCTCCGGGAAGGCCAATAGCACCCATTCCGCGACTGTACCGGTTCAGCTCTAAGTCCCTTGAGAAGGTATTGCTTTTGTTTTCTGCCGAAAGCTGCATATAGTTGTTCAGATTAAACATTTGATAGTTAAAGGGTGGATTATTGGTAAGGATTCCTACAGGGTTATCATAGATTTTTAGCCCCTCCTCCACCGATTCTAAAGTAATGCATTCGTTTTTGTCTGCAATAATCCAATGAAGCTGAGCCGTAGGCAGATTTTCCGTAAACGGTGTATCAATCAAATTGATACGCTCTAAAATCTGCCGTGCCTCCTTTACTGTGGAGCATTTTCCCAAAATTAAAGGAATCAGCTCAAACTGGGTAATATTGTCCTTTTCCCCCGTCGGCTTTTTGTAATGGGCATTTCCCACAAAATTTAGCCCTGCTATTCCAAGTCCCTTCTCATTAACTGCATCATAATATAAAGGATAGTCCTGCATAACACACGCCATTCCAATCATTGCATAATGGTTTTTTATCTGACCGCCGTTTCGCAGGTTAAGCACATAGCCTCTTGGCGTAATTACTATCTTATCTCCATAAGAAATTTCATAGTCTAAGGTTCTTCCAAAATAAAAATCCTTTGTTTTATAGGTTGCGGCCGTACACATAATTTCTCCCTCCGATAATTCACTTTTATTGCTTAATGGCAGGTTTGAACAACTGCTGTTTTAAATAGCTTGCCACATATTATATTTACCATACATATGTCACTCTATTTAATATGAAAACCACAGATATTCCTATTAATACCAGCCAGCCTCACGCACAAGCACCTTTTCTGTCCATGCGTTTTTAACTACCTTTACCTCAAAGTGACCTTTTTCCTCAACCTTTATTGTTTTTGTGCCTGTCTGCACCTTTTCTGTTTCTATACTAAATTTACCTGTATGGCCTTTGGAAATTTCTATGCTGCTGTGGTCGTGGTCAAAGGTAATATCTTTGCCGCAGTCACTGCATATTGTAACCTTTTTAATACTGTATATAGGCCTTTCGTATGTAAATCCGGCTTGGTCTACTACCCAAACCTTTTTTGTTTCTGCGTCGTGCTTAACATACTTATACTCTGCATTATGCCATGCTTTGCCTGCATGGCTATTTTTAGGGGCTGTGCCTGAATTTGATGAGCTTTGTGAACGGCTTTGACTGCTGCTTGTTGAGGAGCTGTATGAGTAACTGTAAGTGGTTTGCGAATCGGTGCTTTTGCTGTCATTTTCATTGTCGTTTTTATCAGCTTTAGACGAACTGCCGGATTGGCTTTTGTCCTTACTCTCTTCTCGGGAGCTGTTTTTGCTGTCATCCTTATCCTTCAGCTTTTCCTTCAGTATTTCAAAAATATCATTTTCGGTGCTTTCATCGTCAGTCTGTTCCTTGGTGCTTGCTTGCTGTACCTGACTTGAGCTTGAAGATGAGCTGCTTGAAGAGGATGAATCATTGTCAGAGCTTCCGCAGGCAGTAGCAGCTACTGCTACCGAGGCTATAATTATAGCCACTAATACTTTCTTTAATGTTTTCATAATATTTCTCCTTTCAACTAAATGAAACATATTAATATTTTATATATAATTAACTATGCCCTACACAAAAAGCAGTGCCTTTCGGTGTGAATTAGATACTTTTCAGCACTATTGCACACATCGTATCAAACATTGCACAATAAAGGGTGACATAATGAAAAATATATGGTATAATGTGTGCAAGTGCTGATAGTTCTAAAATAATAACCGTTGGTTTATTGTGTATAAACAGTGCAAAATAATTTATGGAGGCATAATATAATGAACGAAAAGAAAATCCCTTACAAAATCTATCTTGATGAAAGCGAGATTCCTACACAGTGGTACAATGTGCGTGCTGATATGAAAAATAAGCCGGCACCACTGCTAAATCCGGCTACACTAAAGCCGATGACTGCACAGGAATTAAGTCCTGTATTCTGCGACGAGCTTGTACAGCAGGAGCTTAACGACACTGACCCATACATTGACATTCCAGAAGAAATTCAGAATTTCTACAAAATGTACAGACCGTCACCGCTAATAAGAGCTTATTTCTTGGAGAAGGCTCTTGGCACACCTGCAAAAATTTACTACAAGTTTGAAGGTAACAACACCAGCGGAAGCCACAAGCTAAACAGTGCTATTGCACAGGCTTATTACGCTAAAAAGCAGGGCTTAAAGGGTGTTACAACCGAAACAGGTGCCGGTCAGTGGGGTACTGCACTGTCTATGGCGTGCTCTTACTTCGGACTGGACTGCAAGGTTTATATGGTAAAGGTTTCCTACGAGCAAAAGCCTTTTAGGCGTGAGGTTATGCGTACCTACGGCGCAAGCGTAACTCCGTCACCGTCAACCGAAACAGCTGTGGGAAGAAAAATCCTTAAGGAGCACCCGGGCACAACAGGCAGCCTTGGCTGTGCAATTTCTGAAGCCGTAGAAGTGGCAACCTCTACACCTGGCTACCGTTATGTACTTGGCAGTGTGCTTAACCAGGTACTTCTTCACCAGTCTGTTATTGGTATAGAAGCAAAGGCCGCACTTGAAAAATACGGTGTTAAGCCTGATATTATTATAGGCTGTGCCGGCGGCGGTTCTAACCTGGGCGGTCTGATTTCTCCGTTTATGGGTGAAAAGCTGAGAGGTGAAAAGGACTACAGAATTATAGCTGTTGAGCCTGCCTCCTGCCCTAGCCTTACAAGAGGTAAATTTGCTTACGATTTCTGCGACACAGGTATGGTGTGTCCTCTTGCAAAGATGTATACACTAGGCAGCGGCTTTATTCCGTCTGCTAACCATGCCGGCGGCTTGCGCTACCACGGTATGAGCTCTACCCTTTCACAGCTTTACCACGATGGACTAATGGAAGCAACCTCGGTTGAACAAACCTCAGTATTTGCTGCAGCAGAGCAGTTTGCAAGAGTTGAGGGCATTTTACCTGCACCTGAAAGCAGCCACGCAATAAGAGTTGCTATTGACGAAGCACTAAAGTGCAAAGAAACAGGCGAAGAAAAAACTATTCTGTTTGGCTTAACCGGTACAGGCTACTTTGATATGTTGGCTTACGAAAAGTTTAACGACGGCGTTATGACCGACTATATACCAACTGATGATGACCTTAAGCCGGGCTTTGAGGGTATTCCAAAATTCCCGGGTAATGAATTTTAATTTGAACTAAAAAGTTAAAAGTTAAATTTTACAGCACATTATGTGCATTACTTTCTAAAACAGGTGTTGGCGTACAGCCTCACCTGTTTTTAATTCATTGATTTTTTAGGGGCAGACATAAGTGTTGCCGGCAGTGACGAACGAATCATAATTACAAAGTAATTAATAAATGTTTCTCTTGGGCGTTTATCCCTTTCGGCAAACCAATCTACAATAGCCCCTGCTATTGCCTCGGCATACAGGTTAGCTAAAAAATCCTTAAAATCGTCTGTTACGCTTAGCCCGTACTCCTGTTCCACACCGTCTATAAGACTGCGTGTAATTTCAAGAAAATCGTCGTCCAAAAATCGTTTCATTTGAACCATTCCCAGACTGTCAAAGGCACAATTAAGAATATGTGTATTCTTGTCAATATAATCTATTACAAAGTTAATTGCGTCTTCATAATCAACCAACAGGTCAAACTGCTTTACAACCTCTATAGCCTCTTGCTCAAACATCCACTTAAGCAGTGCATATATATCCTCAAAATGATAATAAAAGGTTTTACGGTTCAGCTTGCAGTCCTCTATAATCTCACTGACTGTTATTTTTCCAAAAGGCTTTTTCAGCATAAATTTTTTCAGCGAAGCCGCCAAAGCCTGTTTTGTTTTTAATGTTGCCTCCCGATGCTTCATAAACCATCCCCCTTTGTTTAGTAATTATACACTTACACCCTGCCCTTGACAACGGACATTTACGGACATTTGTCCGTAAAACCTAACTTTTTGCTGTAAAAAAGAAATTAATCCACACAAACCACAGCAATTTGTTGGTTTTATAATTAATATTTTTGCTGTATACTATATTCAAGTTAAAGATATACGCAGATATTCGGGAAGGAGTCGCTTATGATTACTAGGCAGTACAAGATTGTTATGAGCGTACCCTTGGGCAAAAGGTACGGTACTCTTGCATTTACCGAAAACAACGGGGCAATTAAGGGTACCATGTCACTTTTTGGCAAAACAGAGCCTGTCGAGGGTACGCTAAGTAATGACGGCAAAGTGGAGCTCAGCGGCATTTTTTGTACGCTAATCAGAAATATCCCCTTTAAGGCTGTGGGAACAGTTGCCGAAAACAAAATTTCACTCAATGTACAAGGGCAACGAAGCCACTTTAGAATAAACGGTACAGAGGTGTAAAAAACACCGCTTCGTACTTTTAGCCTTTTCTTACTTTATATATTGAGTAAATATATCCATAACTAATACATTCTCTAAAACAAACAAGGCGGCTTACAGCCGCCTTGTTTGTTGTTTGCCGAAAAAACTATTTTCCCCCTTGCCATTGGTGACAGGGTTTGTCAGCTTAATATTTGTACCAAAGGCTATTACTCCTGTAGCTGAAGCTTAAAATAATAGTAAGCTGCCTCCTGAATTTATATTTTCCTCTACCGCATAGCATATCATCACTGCCCTTGCAGTCATCTGTCTGTACTGCTCTTTTAAGCTTTTCGGCTTTTGATTTTTAATTACAGAGTAAAAATAAGCTCAAGAACATTTTCACCGTTTATATAGTTATACACTATGTCGGTGCAAAGCTTTTTTACAATAATTATTCCCATTCCGCCCTTGTCAAAATCGTCAAAATCCTTTTTTGGCATAGCCTTAAGACAGTCAAATTTCTTACCGTTGTCTTTGAAAATAATGCTTATCTTATCATCGTTTTTATTGTACAAAACCGATATTAAATCAGCACCGGAATAATTTACAATATTTGAGAAAACCTCATCACAGGCAAGAAAAATCTTCCTTTTCAGCTTATCCTCTAAATCCGTCTTAAAAATATATTCCCGTATTTTTTCCAATTCCGAGAGTCGGCAGTTCAGCTTTAAAGTACTGTCTTGGCGCTGTACTGCAAGCATTGTTATATCGTCAAATTGCTCACCTGCGTTTATAAATTCTATCAATGAGCTGCTTATACTTTGGCATAAGCCTTTGGCAGTATATTGTGTACCGGTGCAGGCATCTAAAAGTCTTTTTTCACCGAAAAACTCTTTATTCTCGTTGACAGCCTCGGTTACACCGTCAGTATAAAGGTAAAGAATATCTCCGTTTGAAAAATCGGCGGTACACTGCTTATATTCAGAATCATCAAATACACCCAAAGCCATACACGGAGGGCAATTAAGAAATTCCGCTTTCCCGTTTCTGATTATAACCGGTTTATTATGGCCGGCGTTTACATAACAGAATTTGCCCGATGCTTTGTCAAAAATCGCAATAAACGCCGTTACAAACATCTCCTCCGGATTAGACCGGCAAATATCAAGATTTATTGATTTAACGGTTTCTGCAATATCTGAAATATCCGTAAGCTTTTCCCTTATAAGGGTTTTTACAAAAACCATAAACAATGACGCCGCTACGCCTTTTCCGGAAACATCTCCGATAACGGTACATACATTTCCGTTTTTAAGAGGAAAGCTGTCGTAGAAATCACCGCCAACCTGTCTGGCAGATTTCATTCTTGCCGATATCATAAAGCTGTCGGACATACAGATGTTTTTTTCCTTGGATATAATGCCGTACTGTATCCGCCGTGCAACCTCCAGCTCTGTTTCTGCTTTTGCCCTTTCCCCTGCAAGTGCTTCTATTTTATCAACATAGCTGTCAATATCCGCAGCCATTTCATTAAAAAAGCTTGCTATAAGCTGTATTTCGTCATTTGTTCCCAGGTCTATAGGCTGAAAGGTCTTTTTGCCGACTTTTTTATCGGTTATGTAATCTTTCATACCGGTAAAAACCATAGTTATAGGATTGTATACTTTCTTTTTGATAAATAATGCCATTAGTGCAAACAATAAAAAAAGTACAATAATAACAATAGACATCTTCAGAACTGTTTGGGATATAATTTCAGTGTAGATTTTTTCAAGAGAATAATCCGCACACACTAAGGCTGCGGGATTATTATTTTTGTCGTAAATACAGTTAAACGATGATGAAAATCTTCCATATGTTTCGTTGCTGTACTCATATACGGTTGATTCTCCGCTGTTCCATGTTTTTACCTCTGCATCAAAAAGCTTATGCTCTACAATCGTGCCGGCTTTTCTGTCTGACAACACCTCTCTGTTTTTCTCCTCGTCGGCTGCAACCACCATAACATATTTTATTTGATTATTTTCCGTATCCGGAATATATATAAATATATACTCTAAGCCCTCGCCTATACATATGCTTCTAAGGCTTGACTGTAGATAACTATACCTTTTGGATGACGGATTATTTAGCAGACCCTCCATATCATAGTCACTTGCAATTTGGGATACAATATACGACGCACTTTTGGCAATATTTGTTGTGAGTCTTGTGGTTCGCTGAATGTTGTCAATACAGCTAAGCGAACCAAAGACCACAATAGCCGCCAAAAACACCGCACAAATATAAACAACTATCCTCTTTAACAAAGAATTTTTCATTTTTCTATATTAATTTTCACACATTTATTTTTACATTTTTCAATAGGTAGACTTTTTTAAGTTCCATAGACTTTCACAGAAAAACATGTTATTCTAAAAAACGAAAGGGGATATTGCCATGGATAATAATGAGTTATTAGTGAAATTTGCAGATATTTTGGACCAAAAACTAGAAACGGTTTTGGATCAAAAATTAGAAACGATTCTGGACCAAAAATTAGAAACAGTTTTGGACAGAAAATTTGAAGAGAATTTGAAACCGATACATGACCGTCTGGATGGGATAGATGAACGTTTGGATAAGGTAGAAGACCGTCTGGATGGAATGGACACCAGACTGCGAAAAGTCGAGATACAGATGGAACATGAGGTGGTACCGAGGTTGCAGGTTATAGAAAACTGCTATTTAGATACATTTCAGCGATATCAACAAGGCGGAGAAGATATAGATGCCTTGAAAGAGGATATGGTGATTGTAAAAAAAGTAGTAGCAGAGCATAGTGTAAAATTAAAAAATATTTCATAATACATAGGAAAAGTCTATTGGAATAAAAAAGAAAAACGGTTTTGGGAAACATCCCAAAACCGTTTCTGACTTTTCGGTAAAATTATTTTTTCTCAGCCTCAGCCATCTTCATAGCACGGACTTTTAACGGAAGTCCGAATAAGGTAATGAAGCCTTCAGCATCGTGGTGGTCATACAAATCTCCGGTGGTAAAGCTTGCAAGAGATTCACTGTAGAGAGAGTATGGGGAAGTAGTGCCTGCTTTGATGATATTACCTTTGTAAAGCTGGAATTTTACTTCGCCGGTTACATATTTCTGTGTAGACTCTACAAATGCCTGAACTGCTTCACGAAGCGGTGTAAACCATTTTCCCTCGTAACAGATCTGAGCCATCTTATTGCCCATGTCTTTCTTTACTTCCATAGTAGCACGGTCTAAAACCAGCTCCTCTAACTGCTGATGTGCTTCCATCAGAATCGTTCCGCCCGGTGTCTCGTAAACACCACGGGATTTCATACCTACTACACGGTTTTCTACAATGTCAACGATACCGATTCCGTGTTTTCCACCCAGACGGTTCAATTCACGGATAATATCGGAAACCTTCATTTCCTTTCCGTTGACGCTCTTTGGAACTCCGGCTTCAAAGGTCATGGTTACATATTCACCTTCATCCGGTGCCTTCTGCGGGCTGACACCCAATACCAGCAGGTGGTCATAATTCGGCTCACATGCAGGATCCTCCAGCTCTAAACCTTCGTGGCTGATGTGCCATAAATTACGGTCACGGCTGTAGGAAGAATCAGCGGAGAATGGAAGGTCGATGCCGTGGGCTTTACAGTATTCGATTTCTGCCTCACGGGAATCCATGTTCCACTTATCATCACGCCATGCAGCGATAATCTTTAAATCAGGTGCAAGAGCCTTGATGCCTAACTCAAAACGGATCTGGTCATTTCCTTTTCCGGTGGCACCGTGACAGATAGCGGAAGCACCTTCCTTGCGGGCAATCTCTACTAATTTTTTTGCAATGCCCGGACGTGCCATAGAAGTACCTAACAAATATTTATTTTCATATACGGCACCTGCCTGCACACAAGGAATGATGTAATCCTCACAAAATTCGTCTGTAATATCTTCTATGTATAATTTGCTTGCACCGGAGAGTTTTGCTCTTTCTTCTAATCCGTCCAGTTCTTCTTCCTGTCCGCAGTCGATACAGCAGCAAATAACCTCATAATCATAGTTTTCTTTTAACCAAGGAATGA
>OMDM01000793.1_pt1 | contig 11831 bp, 10 predicted proteins | sample 1673801 | NCBI WGS metagenome assembly OMDM01 (sample SAMEA103958127, study PRJEB25191) | human gut metagenome | biome: human-associated habitat [ENVO:00009003]; feature: intestine environment [ENVO:2100002]; material: feces | place: Germany | collected 2013/2015 | reverse complement strand
GAAGAGCAAGAAAAAGCAGAAAACCCACAAGGTGAAGAGAGGCGAGACGCTTGGAGAGATTGCAGAAAAATACGGTGTCGGACTTTCAAAACTTAAAAAAGCCAACGGCATCAAGGGCAACAACATCCAGATTGGACAGTCGCTGAAGATTCCGCAGTAACAAGAAGGTTGCCGTAAAAAAATAACGACCGCTCCGTGTGCTGACTAACAGTATGCGGAGCGGTCGCTTTTCTATGTTATGCGGATTTTCGGCAGCCTTAGATGCAGCTTGCGCAGACTCACATCCGAATTGAAAAATAGCACCTTGGCTGCAAGCTACGGCTCTATGGATTACCGCTTTGCGTGTGGTTTGTGGTTCAAAAGCAAAAAAAAGAGTTCTTTTATAGATAAAAACGATAATATCTTGTGAAAGTTGAAAAAATTTGCATTACCTTTACGAAATAATTGTAAAAAACAATAATTGCATGAAAAAGATTCAATACATCTTGTTGGCGTCGCTTGCGATAGGGGCTGGCGCGTCGGCTGCAAGTCTGCCCGAAGAGGCAGCGGCTATGGCAGAGCAGTTTCTCTCCCAGAAAATGGGCGGAAAGACCGCCGATGGCGGCTCGCTGACGGCGGCTGTCATGTCGACATCCGACAAGGCTGTGAAAAAGACCAAATCGCTGAAAAAGGCAGAGTTCTATGCCTATAACGCTCCGCAAGGCGGTTTCGTGCTTATGTCGGCCAACGGCGACGATTTGCGGGTGATGGGCTACTCCACCGATGCCGGGCTGTCGTTCGACAATATGCCGGAAGCGTTGCAGGAATGGATGGTGGCTTACAAGGCAGCCACAGCCTCTTCTGATTTTATCAACTCTTATCCTACGCCTACAGTGGCTCCGGTGGCTCCGTTGCTGAAGACAAAATGGGGACAGGGCGCTCCGTTCAACCGCAAATGCCCGAAATACAACGGCAATCCTATGCTCACGGGCTGCACCGCCACCGCGATGGCTCAGATTCTTAACTACTACAAGTCGAACTCTAAGGGCTATGATGTGTTGGAATATGTCAACGAGGGTGTTGGCAACAAGGAAATCTCTGTTGATTTCACAAAAATAAGTTACGACTGGGCCAATATGCTCGATGTTTATGAGGACGGCTCCTATACCGACGCACAGGCCGACGCCGTGGCGCAGCTGATGTATGAGGCAGGAGTGTCGTGCAAGGCGAAATACGATGTGACATGGTCGGGGTCGGGTGCGACGAGCGCCGCTATCCCATACGTTGGCTTCAACCGCTATTACGACTACAATTGCGAGATTTGGGTGCGCGAATATGTTCCCACAAAGCTTTGGATGACTGTCATACAGGAAGAGCTTACGGCCGGACGTCCGATACTTTATTCCGGATACAACGGTGCTTCGGGCCATGCCTTCGTGATTGACGGCATCGACGCCGAGAACAATGTGCATATCAACTGGGGATGGAGCGGCGATGCCGACGGCTATTACGACGTGACCTACTGCAAGGCTCCCGACGAGACTCGAGGCTATTATTGTCAGCAACAGATGCTCGTGGGGCTGCGTCCGCGCACGGCAGCCGACGCTCCGTATGCGGAGGGCATAAAGCTGATAGGCTTCAACCAGGGCAACAGCTACGGGACAGTCACGACCAACTACTATGAGTCAGACAAGAGCTATACGTTCACGATGGGACTGATGCAGAACGGCGTGACAAAATATATCCGTAAGGATTACGAATATGACAAGTTGGGTTGCTATCCTTATATGAACAGCGGTAAAGAGTACGGAGACTGGACCGACGCTGCCGGCAATGAAAACCCGACATTTGCCGACGGCGACTATGAGCTGACGCTCTATTACAAGGAGCGCGACACGGAGAATCCGTGGACGGCGCTGCCTGCCCGCGAGGGTATGCGCACAATAATGAATCTAAATGGCGGCGAATGGACATGCACGGCTCCGATGCTTGAAAAGTATTCCGTTCAGTCGGGAAAAATTCTTTCCATAGAGCCGGCGGCAGAACTCATAGGCAAGGCTCCGCTTTATCTTACGGTAGCCGTACAGGACGATTCGCATCGTCTTCCCGGCGTAAAGAGAGCGCTTGGTTTTACATTTACCGACACGGAGACAGGAGCTGTCTACGAAGCCGGTGGCAGCATATATACGTTTGACGGATATTATTCCGACCTTCTGGAGCAGAAGACGTTTTGCATAAGTGCAACGAATGAAAAGGGATTTATGTTGCCTGGCGGGACATATAAAGTCGGGGTAAAGAACGACAACAGCAGTGAATATACGTACGCCGAGGAGTTTCAAATTGATGTGAAGCCGGCGGTGGATTATCCGATTCTCGACAGCGCCAAGGATTTGTATTCCGAAAAGAGCACTACGTATTATTGGGGTTCTAAAGTGTGGCTGTGGAACAGGGCAGCAAGAAATTCGGTCAACAAGATGGACGGCAATGTCAATATGAGCGTCTATGCAAAGTCGGTCGAGACAGGCGAGGAGGTGCGCCTCTGCACGTTTGCCGATGTGCCGGTGCCGTCTGACGATAAATATTATTTCTATGTGCCCAACAGCCTCTATCCGTTGGAGGGCGCTTACGAATTGTCGATGCGCTACGCCACTCCCGACGGCGAGCGCGGTTTGCTCAACCCGGATGCGGAGAGACAGATAATCACGATTTTGCCTACGGAATATGCCAACATACCCAAAATAGCAGCAACCGAGACGCAACTGCCAAATTCGGAATATCTGCCGAAAGGCGAGCAGCAGACGCTCAACGTGCCGATGACCAACACTGCGACGGCTGATTTCAATGGGGCTGTCAAGGCTTCGTTCTACTGTGAGAAGAGTGGAAAATATATTGAAGTGGAGATTCCTGACGTGACAATCAAGGCTGGCGAGAGCGCGACGGTAGCGGTGCCTGTCACATTCCCCGAGAATGGTGTCTATACAATGCAGATGAACGCCACTTCGCAGCAGTCGGTAGCAGCCGAGAAGGTGGGCACAACGTATGTGACTGCGCCTAACGGCTCGCCGCTGGGCTATCGCATCGGTGTCGGAGAGTCGTCGGTGGCGGCAGTCAAGGGCGTTTCGCTCCGCGTATATCCTAATCCGGCGACAGAGTCGTTCAGAATCCTTGGATTGGAAGAGACGTCGGGCGTGACGGTGATGTCGGCTACAGGAGCAGTGGTTGTCAGCACGACAGCCGACAAAGACCAAAGCATTGACGTCAGCGGTCTGCCTACAGGAGTTTACTTCGTGAAGGCAGGACAAAATGTGCTGAAGTTTGTGAAGCGATAATATCGTTGAAAACAGAAACAAAATCGGGCAGACCAAAGTCTGCCCGATTTTGTTTCTGCGGTGGGTTGTTGAGGCCGCTGCTATTCGGTTACGAACAGAGGTGTCGACAGATAGCGCTCGCCGGTGTCGGGGAGCAGTACTACGATTGTCTTTCCTTCGTTTTCGGGCTGCTTGGCGAGTTTCAAAGCTGCAGAGAATGCAGCTCCTGAAGATATGCCCACGAGCAGACCTTCCTGTTTAGCCAACTGGCGCGCACCGCTGAAAGCGTCTTCGTTTGAGACGGGGATGACGGTGTCGATGGCGTCGCTGTGATAGTTTTTGGGTTTGAAACCGGCGACGATCCTGGCTCCACAGCCACAGCTTTCACCTCCGGCTTGTGGGCTTTCAGAGCCTCTGCCACGCCGCTTACGGTGCCGCCTGTTCCTACTCCGGCAACGAAGATGTCGACCTCTCCGTCGGTGTCCGTCCAGATTTCCTCGCCCGTTGAGCGTCGGTGCGCTGCGGGGTTGGCATCGTTCTCAAATTGTTGAAGTATCACCGATCCGGGGTTGGCATTGCGCAGCTCCTCGGCTTTCTTGATGGCGCCGTTCATGCCGTCAGCGCCCGGAGTCAGCACCAGGGTTGCACCAAGGGCGCGCAGCAGCTTTTTGCGCTCGTCGCTCATCGTCTCGGGCATTGTCAGTGTCAGTCGATAACCTTTCACCGAAGCCACCCATGCCAATCCGATGCCAGTGTTGCCGCTTGTAGGCTCGATAATCTGAGCACCAGGCTTGAGCGATCCGTCGGCCTCAGCCGCCTCGATCATAGCCAGCGCGATACGGTCTTTTACGCTGCCGCCGGGGTTGAAATATTCCACTTTAGCCACCAGACGGGCTTTCAAGTTTTCCGCTTTTTCCACGTGTCCAAGTTCAACGAGGGGAGTGTGTCCCACCAACTTGGTCAAATCTTCATAAATCTTAGCCATTGAAATGGATTTTTATTGTTTCCATCGGCAAAGTTATGAATTATCATACGAAAAACGGTAGAAAATTATTCCGAAAAGGATGTGCCGGTTTAGATAAATTTTCTTGTTGAAAAAGAGTGTTGTCAGAAATTGTATCCGATGTTTACGCTCCAAGAGCAGTTGCGCAGGCGGTAGTCGGCGCCTCCGTCGAAGTCCTTGGCATTGTTTTTAACGCTGCGTTGGTAATATACGCTGATTGTGTAGTGGCTGAAAAACGCCAGCCCCGTTCCCACTTTCAAGCCGGCGTCGAAGCGGTTGACGGCAAGGAAGTCTTTCGGGTCGGCTTTGAAATATTTTTGATTGCTGATGTTGTGGTCAAACACCAATTGTCCGTCCTCCTCGCCGAATGCAATGTAGGAGTCGGCTTTCTTTGTTCCCGACAAACCGTAGCTGAAATACGGACCTAAGTCGACCGACCATACAGCCTGTGGCAGAATGTTGAAACGCCACGACATAAGCACCGGTATGTGGATATCGTTGTAGCGCACGCGCGTGAACTGGCTTCCCATATAGTCCTCCTCGGCAGTCGCAGCCATCATCGCCGCGTCGTATCCGTGTCGTTCCCAGAACAAGCCCACCTCTATGGCAAGAAACTTTCGGATGCTTAGGTCGGCGATGGCACCAACTTGCACGCCTGAGTGCCAATAAAAATTGCTCTGTATGAGTTCAGGCTGCTTGTCCATATAGTTGGTCGCCACACCCGATGAGTTCATGCCGGCACGCAGACCGAGCGCAATCACTTTGTCGGGGCGCGACGTGTCGAAAAACGGTACAGTTCTCTCGGCGGCAGCCTGCAGGCATCCCGCTGCAATCAATATGGTGAAAATCAGTTTTCTCATAGAGTGAATAATTTTCTGCGAAGTTACATAAAAAAATCTTGTGGCGGGGATTTAAAAGGTAGTCTAAAAGTAGGTTTTTATAGTTTCTCTTTCAGAAAGCGCTTCACGGCGGAGAATAAGCGTTGCAATCTATGAGCTATGGCGTTATTTCAGCAATTTTCGCGTGCTGGAGTCTTCACTTTCCAATACGCTCATTTGATGGATGGCTATCTGATTGAGCCTTACCAATCTTTCGCCTTGCGAAAGCCCTTGCTCAATCAACACGGCGTTTATATTCTCCATGTTAGATAGGCAGATAAGCTCGTTTATAGAGGCATAGTCTCTGATGTTGCCTTTGAGAGTTGGATTTGACTCTCTCCATTGCTTTGCCGTTTGACCGAACATTGCCACGTTCAATACGTCTGCTTCATTGGCGTATATTAGACTTGCTTGGCTTCTTGTTACTTCTGAAGGAATCAAATTTTGTTTTATAGCATCGGTGTGTATGCGGTAGTTGATTTTTGACAATTCTCTTTTGGCTGACCATCCGAGTTGCTTTTGCTCCTCTTCTTTGAGACGTTGGAATTCCTTGACTATGTATATTTTGAATTTGGGGCTAATCCACATTGCAAACTCGAAAGCAATATCTTGATGTGCATATGTGCCGCCATATCGTCCAGCTTTAGCTTGAAGGCTTATGGCATTTGTCTTTGCCACAAATTCCTTTACGCTTATTTTGAAGCTGTTGAGGCCTGCTTGGCTTTTAATTATGGCGAATTCGCCATAATTAAAATTGGGATTGTACACATTCTCCCAAATTCCTATGTATTCCAGAGTGTTGCGGTTGCGTAACCAGTCGGTGATGAAAAAATCACCGTCTTTTGCGCGGAGCATATCGGTAAGGCAAATATAGTCATTCCCATTTACATTGATGAGATTGATAACGGTGTCCTGTACGGTCAGTTTAGTCATGGGTCTCTAAAATTGAAGTGACAATGCAAATTTACAAAATTTTTCAGTGGAATAGCTTGTTGACAAACGACATTAATCAAATTTGCGATTATGGACGATTCTAAAGTGTGTTTTTATAGTTTCTCTTTCAGAAAGCGCTCTACGGCGGAGAACGACACGTCGGAAGCCACGACCTCGTGTGCGGCGTCGAGCACAAAATATGCAGGGACGGTCTCAAACACCAGCGCGTCGCCTTCCATCAGCTCGTCGTAGGCGTCGCTGCAGTGCTTCCACGAGTCGGGAAATGTCGCGGCCTTGCGTTTCCAACCGTCGCCGTCTTCAAACATTGCCACGCTCACCACCTTCAGCTTTTTTGCCGTCGTCAGAGAGTTGACCGTAGCCGACTTTTCAATCTGCGCCGCACCTTTGCGGCATGCGTCGCAGTCGGAATTGTAAAGAAACACGAGTGTCAGCTCCGTTTTCACCTGTGCGATGCGGAAGTCGTCGTCGTTGAAGTCGCGCAGACGGAAATCGACAGCGTAAGCCGTTGCTCCGATGACTGTTGCCAGTAGAAATGTAATGAAAATTCTCATGTGGCAAAGGTAAGAAAAAATCGTGAAAACGGAAGCCGTATGGCCTTTTTGAATGCATAATAGGTAATGGCTGAAAAAAAATTGCTAATTTTGCATTATATTTATTAACAGTCAGCAAAATGGAAAGAAAAGTCAGAGTACGCTTTGCACCGTCGCCAACGGGTCCTCTCCACATTGGAGGAGTCCGCACGGCATTGTTCAACTACCTGTTTGCCCGCCGTCATGGCGGCGACATCATACTTCGCATCGAAGACACCGACTCCAATCGCTTTGTGCCTGGAGCGGAAGATTATATAAACGAGGCATTCGCCTGGTTGGGAATAAAATTTGACGAGGGAGTCCGCGAGGGCGGCAATTTCGGTCCCTACCGCCAGTCGGAGCGCCGCGACATCTATAGGAAGTATGTCAAGCAGCTGCTCGACGACGGCAAGGCTTATGTGGCTTTCGACACTCCGGAGGAACTGGAGGCGAAGCGTGCGGAAATCAAGAATTTCCAGTACGACGCGCACACCCGCATGCAGATGCGCAACTCGCTGACGCTGCCTGCCGAAGATGTGAAGCGCATGATTGACGGCGGAGAAAAGTATGTGGTGCGTTTCCTTGTCGAGCCAAACCGTGACGTAAAAGTCAACGACCTTGTGCGCGGCGAAGTGGTGATCAACTCTTCGATTCTTGACGACAAGGTGCTCTATAAGTCGGCGGACGATCTGCCAACCTACCATCTTGCCAATATCGTCGACGACCATCTGATGGAAATCACCCACGTGATCCGTGGCGAGGAGTGGTTGCCGTCGGCGCCGCTTCACGTGCTTCTCTACGAGGCGTTTGGATGGGCTGACACTATGCCGTCGTTCGTTCACCTTCCGTTGTTGCTAAAGCCCGACGGCAAGGGCAAACTGTCGAAGCGCGACGGCGACCGTCTCGGTTTCCCAGTGTTCCCGTTGGAGTGGAAAGACCCTAAGACAGGTGAGATTTCTTCAGGCTACCGCGAGTCGGGCTATCTTCCTGAGGCTGTAATCAATTTCCTCGCTCTTCTCGGATGGAATCCGGGCAATGACCAGGAAATCCTGTCGATGGACGAGCTTATCAGCCTGTTCTCGTTCGAGCACTGCTCGAAGAGTGGCGCAAAGTTCGACTTTGAGAAAGGCAAGTGGTTCAACCATAAATACTTGCAGGAGATGAGCGACGCCGATTTGGCGAAGCTCTATATGCCAATTCTTTCCGAACACGGGCATGCCGACGCCGATGCCGCCTACGTGGCTCGTGTGGTGGCTCTCGTGAAAGGCCGCATCAACTTTGTGCGCGATTTGTGGGAGCAGTCACGCTTCTTCTTCGAGGCTCCGACAACCTATGCCGAGAAGGACGTGCGCAAACGTTGGAAAGACGGTATGGCACAATTGATGGAACAACTTATCGGCGTGCTTGAGGGAATCAGTGACTTCACATCGGCACCGTCGGAAGAGATTGTGCTTAAATGGATCACCGACAACGGCTACCATATGGGCAATGTGATGAACGCTTTCCGCCTCACGGTGGTTGGTGAATGTAAAGGTCCGCACATGTTTGACATCACAGAGTTGCTCGGCAAGGAGGAGACAATCCGCCGTATCCGTCGCGGCATAGAAAACATAAAGCAACCGGAATAAACGATTTTTCAATCAACGCCTTGTGCAGTGTTTGGCTGCGCAAGGCGTTGTCGTTATATACACACAACTTACACCAAAAGGCATGAATCTATTTTACAATCTCGGCATCTCGCTCTATTCCGCAGCCGTGGGGATTGCGGCGACGCGAAACAACAAGGCACGGCTGATGAAGGCCGGTCAGGCGCAGACCTTCGGCATCCTTGCCGAAAAGGTCGACACGTCGGCGTCATACATCTGGATTCACGTGTCGTCGCTCGGCGAGTTCGAGCAAGGCAGACCGCTGATGGAAATGATAAAAAAGCATACGCCGGAAAAGAAGATTCTGCTCACGTTCTTCTCGCCGTCGGGCTATGAGGTGCGCAAGGACTATCCTCTCGCCGATGTGGTGTGCTATCTGCCGATGGACAAGCCGTCGCTCGTGCGCCGTTTCCTTGACGCGGTAAAGATAGAGAAGGCGTTTTTTGTGAAGTATGAGTTTTGGGGCAACTATCTCTCGGAGTTGAAGCGCCGGGGCATCCCGACATATATCATTTCAGCCATTTTCCGTCCCACCCAGGCGTTCTTCAAATGGTATGGAGCGACATTCCGCCGCATGCTTGGCTGCTACGACATGCTTTTTGTGCAGGACGAGGAGTCGCGCGCGCTGCTCGCCGGGATAGGGGTTGACAATGTGGTTGTTGCCGGCGACACGCGTTTCGACCGTGTGACCGACATCCTTGAGGACCACACCGACCTGCCGGTCGTGGAATCGTTCTCCCGCGGTGCGTTCACGCTGTTTGTCGGAAGTTCGTGGCAGCCTGATGAGGATTTCATTATCCCATACTTCAACAAGCATCCGGAAATGAAGATGGTGCTGGCTCCGCATGAGATCTCAGAGGACCGCATATCCGGCATTCTGACTGGGTTGAAACGTCCCGCCGTGCGCTACACCAAGACCAAGCCCGAAGAGGCAGCCGAAGCTGACTGCCTGATTATCGACTGCTATGGCATCCTGTCGAAGAGCTATCGTTTTGCCACGGTGGCGTATGTCGGCGGAGGATTCGGTGTGGGCATCCACAACATCAACGAGGCTGCGGTCTATGGTATTCCGGTGGTGTTCGGACCGAAGTACGGCAAGTTTAAGGAGGCACGCGATTTGATAGCCCTTGAGGGCGCGTTTACGGTGTCGAGAGGCGATGAATACGCGTTGGTGATGAACCGCCTGCTTTCCGACGGCGAATACCTTAAGAAGCATGGTGAGATTGCCGGCGGATATATCCGCGACAATCTTGGCGCCACACGCCGCATCTATGACGCTATTTTTAAATAACAACTTATAGAGCCGACTGTGTGTTGTGGTCAATGCGCGGTCTGTATAAATATTTGAGAATGAAAAAAATCTGTTGTATCGGACATATAACGCTCGACAAGATCATCACGCCGAAATCGGAAGTGGAGATGCCGGGCGGCACATCGTTTTATTTTGCCCACGGCATCCACAATCTCAACCCTGACGCCAATTTCCAACTCGTCACGGCGGTGGCGCAGTCGGAGATGAAGTCGGTCGACGACATCCGCGCTCTCGGAGTCGATGTGGTGGTGCTGCCCACTCGCCACACCGTGTTTTTTGAAAACAAATACGGCGAGAATCAGAACAACCGCACCCAGCGGGTGCTCGCCAAGGCCGACCCGTTCACGTCGCAGTCGCTTCAGGGAATAGAGGCCGACATCTATCATCTCGGCTCCTTGCTCGCCGACGACTTCTCGCTCGACGTGTTCGAGATGCTGTCGGCAAAAGGCACGCTGTCGGTCGATGCCCAGGGCTATCTGCGCGAAGTGCGCGGCGAGAGGGTGTATCCAATCGACTGGAAGAACAAGCGCGACTATCTGCGCTATGTCGACATCCTTAAAGTGAACGAGTATGAGATTGAGTCACTCACGGGGCATACCGACGTGAAGGCGGCGGCGCTTACGCTTGCGGAGTGGGGCGTGAAGGAAGTGTGCATCACGCTCGGCAGTTATGGCTCTGTGATTTATGACGGCACCGAATTTGCTATTGTTCCGGCATTCCCGACGCGGGAGGTGGTCGATGCAACTGGTTGTGGCGACACGTATTCCACAGGTTATCTCTACAAGCGTGCTTGCGGGGCTTCGATAGCCGATGCCGGATGCTTCGCAGCCGCGATGTCGTCGCTCAAATTGGAGCATTCCGGACCATTCAGCCGTACGGAGGTGGATATAGAGAATCTGTTGAAAACGAGCGGGTTGACGGCACGGATTGAAAAATAGTTTGAAAAAACTTGCTGAAAAATTTGCACAATAGAAAAAACGGTATTACCTTTGCACTCGCAATCAGGAAACTGATTGACGTTAGAGGGAGATTCGCTAGCTCAGCTGGTAGAGCACATCCCTTTTAAGGATGGGGTCCTGGGTTCGAACCCCAGGCGGATCACCAAAGGGTCGCAATTTGCGACCCTTTTTTTATTCACTTACCTTCTTAATACGGCTCAATTTAAAAAAGCGTTGTTGGAATGGCGGAATATATTGCACTTTGCGCCAAAAGACAATGTCAACGTTGGCAGGCTCCCTTCAGCCGGCGTGCATGCCTATGCCAGCGGCGGCGCTCACGCGGTCGGATGCCGTTTCTAATATTCCAAGCGGTTTTGCTGTTATCATAAGGTGCTTGTTTTTCGTATTGACAAAAAAACGGACGGCATGTTGCTGAAACACGCCGTCCGGCATTATCGTGATAAGGTTATGTTTGATTGTCGCCCTGCTTATCTGGCGATGATTTTTTCCACTTTTGAACCAGTGCGGCGAATGTAGAGGCAACCCGGTGTCGGATTGTCAACACGCATGCCCTGCATGTTGTAATATTCTGGAGTGCCTTGCTCGTCAACGGTTATTTCGTCGACTCCGTCCTGAGCAGGAATCGTTACAAGAAACTTGTTGTGCGTGTTGCCGTTCATTGGTACGCCCTCAAGATAGTTGGCGAATGCAATCTGAAGGTAGTACATTTCGTTGTTGGGGAAGGTGATTTTCCCGTCGGCGAGTTTGCCGAACTCGATACCATAGTCGGGATTGAGAAGATCCTCAAATGTGAATATTTCACTGTGAATATACAGACCTACCATGCAGCTGACAGACACGCCGCCATAGTTGCTGACACTGAAGCCCATGTCCTGCCATTCCATCCACACGTGCTCTGGGTCTTCGGCGTGGATATAAAGGTCGTTGGCTTTAAAGTTGTTTTTGTCACCGAAGTAGGGGCAATTGCCGTTGCCGAACGGGTTGACAAGGCGATAGTAGCCAGGTGTTGTTTCGCTCTCTTCTATCTCCACATCCCATGTGGCGAGGAAGCTTTCGTCAATAGCCGAGAACATGTCGTCACAGAATGTACCCGTGCCCAACTGTTTCCAGCCGTCCTGTTTTTCGCGTGCGCCGACTGAAAGTGACAGGATAGCAAATAATGCAACTAAAAGGTAGTTTTTTCTCATACAAAAAAAATTAATGTTATAAAATAATTATCAGCG
>OMDM01000791.1_pt1 | contig 11837 bp, 12 predicted proteins | sample 1673801 | NCBI WGS metagenome assembly OMDM01 (sample SAMEA103958127, study PRJEB25191) | human gut metagenome | biome: human-associated habitat [ENVO:00009003]; feature: intestine environment [ENVO:2100002]; material: feces | place: Germany | collected 2013/2015 | reverse complement strand
GTATTTGTTAAGGGAACGTATGAGAATGATACGTCTGGTATCTATGAAACGTTCCATTATTAACAAGAACATTGCACCGGAGGTTTTAGCGGAAGAAATCGAAGGCTTGGATGAAAACATACATAAGCTGTCAGCCATAACCGAGAGCAAAATGGATTTTCTCACAGAGGAGAGGATTTATAACCTGTATATGGCACGACACGTTATTATTATCGGAGCATATGCACTGGCAACCAGTCCCCATAATATCCAACAGTTGGAAGAGATAGGAAAGGCGGATTTGGCTGTGATAGAGACCGAAGAAATTGTATTGAAAATGACAAAAGAGTATCTGGATTTGTATTGCCATTAGCTGTTTCCATGCAAATAATTACCTTTTAATAGATTGACCGTATGATGAGAAAAATCAAATAGGAGGATTTATTATGAGGGAGAAGATTGCAAAACTTGCACAGCATATTACGAAACGTAATAAAGAATTTACAGAGAAGGATCCGGAGTATTATGTATTTGCGGACATATTGACGGATGAGCAGGCGGATGTGCTGTTGGCAATGGAGCGACGAAAAGAAGAGAAGGTAGAGGTTGTGGCAGCCCGTATTGGAAAAAGCTATGAGGAAACCTTTGATTTGCTGATGGAACTGGCAGATATCGGTGCGGTGGAGATAAAGCCTCAAAGTGACGGAACGGATCGATTTGAACTGATTATTTACCTTCCGGGAGTATTTGAGCTGATGATGCTGAATCGGGAGCAGGCAAAGGCACACCCAGAGATTGCCAGAGCTTTTGAGGAATATTCCAGAGTATCGGTGGAACCGGTTACCCAGATGATGCCATTGGGAAATGGTGCATTGAGAGTAATTCCGGTGGAGTCTGCTATTCAATCCGTAACCAGAAAAGCACCATACGAAGAAATATCCCACTGGCTGACGAAATATCAGAATCATCTGGCGTTGGCACCGTGTCAGTGCCGTCTGGTTCGTCAACAGATGGGAGAGGGAACCGGAAATATGCCGGAGGAGCTTTGCATTATTCTGGGAGCTACTGCGGAGTCCTGTATTCGGACCGGAAAAGCCAGAAGAATTACCAAAGAGGAAGCGGAAGAAGTTTTAAAGAAGGCAGAAAAACGAGGCTACATGCATCAGGTAACCAATATGGATGGAACGGACAAAATCTGGGCATTGTGCAACTGTGAACGAAATGTCTGCTTTGCACTCCGCACTTCCCAATATTTTGGAACACCGAATATGTCCCGTTCCAACTATATTGCAGAGGTTGACCCGAAAAAGTGTGCAGCCTGTGGTCAATGTGTAGAAACCTGTCCGGCAAATGCAGTGAAGCTGGGTCAGAATCTCTGTACCAAGGAGCCGGTGGTTTATACACCGAAGCCACTGCCGGATGATCATAACTGGGGAAGAGACCGGTATAATCCAGAGTTCCGCACAAATTACGAGAACACCTATGCATCAGGTTCAGCACCGTGTAAATCTGCCTGTCCGGCACATGTTTCGGTACAGGGTTACATAAAACTGGCTTCTCAGGGAAGATTTTTGGATGCGTTGGAATTAATCAAAAAAGAAAATCCATTCCCGGCAGTCTGCGGAAGAATCTGTCCTCATAACTGTGAGAATGAGTGTACCAGAGGAAGTCTGGACGAGCCGGTAGCTATTGATGAGATTAAAAAGTTTATAGCAGAGCAGGAGCTAAAAGAGGAAACCAGATTCGTACCGGAGAAGCTTTTTGACTACAGCGATAAAAAGATTGCTATTATCGGAGGAGGACCTGCCGGACTTTCATGTGCTTTTTATCTGGCTCAGAAGGGATATACCATTACCGTATTTGAGAAGCAGGATAAGCTGGGCGGAATGCTGACTCTGGGAATTCCATCCTATCGTCTGGAAAAAGACGTGGTGGAGGCAGAAATTGATGTGCTGAGAAAACTGGGCGTAGAATTCAAGACTGGTGTGGAGGTCGGAAAAGACGTTACCATTGAAGAATTACGCAGTCAGGGTTATAAAGGATTTTATCTTGCCATCGGAGCTCAGGGTGGAAGAAAATTGAACATCGAAGGAGAAGACCATGAAGATGTGGTAGCCGGAGTGGACTTTTTAAGAGAGGTAAATCTTGGAAAACCGGTGGAAACAAAAGGCAATGTTGTGGTTATCGGCGGTGGAAATGTAGCAATCGACGTGGCACGAACCGCAGTAAGAACCGGTGCAGATACGGTAAATATGTTCTGTTTAGAGAGCGAGCAGGAGATGCCGGCACAGGAAGAAGAGGTGCTTGAGGCAAAACAGGAGAAGGTAGTCATCCAAAACGGATGGGGACCAAAACGAATCCTTGTACAGGACGGAAAGATAACAGGAGTAGAATTTAAACGTTGCCTCAGTGTTTTTGATGAAAACAAGAAATTTGCTCCTCGTTTTGATGAGACGGATACAAAGATTGTACCGGCGGATAAGGTGCTGTTATCCATTGGCCAGTCCATTCTCTGGGGAGACTTGCTGAAAGGAACCAAGGTACAGATTCATCCGAACGGAACGGCAGCAGCAGATTCCTTTACCTATCAGACAGATGAGGAAGATATTTTTGTAGGCGGTGATGCATATACCGGACCGAAATTTGCCATCAATGCCATTGCAGCAGGAAAAGAGGGAGCAGATTCCCTGCACAGAGCTGTACAGGAGGGACAGACCCTGCATTTGGGACGTAACCGCAGAATCTTTGATGTGCTGGATAAGGACAACGTAGAATTTGACGGCTATGATAGAGCAAAAAGAGCAGTGGTTGCAAGAGACAGTCGGAAAGAAAATAGCTTCTCAGACCCGAGAATTACATTGACGGCAGAACAGATAAAAGAGGAAACCGCACGGTGTCTGGAGTGCGGAGCGGCACATGTGGATGAAAACCAGTGCTTAGGCTGCGGAGAATGTACGGTACGCTGTAAGTTTGATGCCATTACACTGAAAAAAGAATATGACGCATACAGCTTTGGATATGAAAACATCAAGAAGCATGCGGTAAAAGGTATTATTGAAAGTAAAATCAAAACAGCTCTTAATCCGAACAGAGATAGCAAAGAGGTATAACATATGCATGAAATAACAATTTTGGTGCAGCTGGTTCATACGGTGGAAAAGGAGGCAAGAGCGAATCATATTGCAGAAAAAATAGACACGATTGTGGTACAGGTGGGACAATTGACATCAATTGTCCCGAAATACCTGACAGAGTACTATCCCAATGTGACGGAAGGGACATTGCTGGAGGGTAGCAGGTTAGAGGTAGAGGTCATAAAGGGAAACGGTCTGTGCCATCATTGCAATAAAGTTTTTGGCATTGTACAGCACAAAGGAAAATGTCCTATCTGCCAGAGAAAAGACTGGGAGATGTTAAGTGGTCAGGAATTTATCCTAAAAGAGATACGAATCCGGTCAAATGAAAAAGTAAATTCCAGTTCAAACTGATTTGACCTCGTATTTTCGATTTTGAGCAACTTTTTTGAAGATACCCTATACAAAAGTACCCTGAAAAGTGCTATAATCCGTATCATGAAGTCTGTTTGTTTGCATGGCAAACAGACAGCTGGAGAAAATTGAGCAAAAATAAATTCCACCTGTCTCGGAGAAAATTTTGATGAGTTTTGGTGGTTATCTATCTGCTCTTGTGTTTAAGATTTGAGTGTTTTATATGAGACCATGCTCCATTAAGATGTCAGCATAGTCTTCATAGGCCTTTTGCCAGGCATCAAGTTCTTCATTTAATGATGCTATTTTATATTCCAAATATTCGATATCTCTTTGGGCTTCTAAGTATTTATCCAGGAGAATGTCGTGTGGAATGGTAGGATTATTGTTCATGGCGGACCTCTCTTTCTTTGACACTGTTTTCTATAAGTACCGGTTTTAGCACGACATTGTCTGGGGAGACTTTATGCTGTCCTGTTAAAAGCGGTATTTTTTTGTCCAAAAGCAGGTCTGCCAAATCAAAAGGAGATGCACCATTGAGGCTGTCTCTGGCTGTTGAATTGATGTGGCTGGCCATGAGATTTATATCTTCCTGAGTGTATTTATACATGCTCCGGCCTTTTGGGATGATATAACGTATATATTCATGATTCTTTTCAAGCCGCCCCTTCTGGTTGGAAACATAAGGATCGCAGTAAAACACATAAGTTCTTTGTGTGCCGGCTTCGTTTTTCTCGATTTCCCAGGGATTCTTAAATTCAGAGCCGTTATCTGTGAGAATAACCGGAAAGTATTTCTTAAAGGTTCTGATTCCAATGGTCTCACAAAGGTCATCGATCGCCTTGATGACGCTTTTTTGTGTACAGTCAGGGAGTAGAATAATAATCATGAAACTACAGCTTCTAAATAGAAGTGTAAGCAGACATTTTCCTTTTTCACGGCTGCCTTTGACGGTATCCATTTCAACTACGTCAGTATCCGGATGAGCTTCCATAAAGCGTTCAAAATCAATATAATTGCGCTTGTTACGATAAGTCTGCTGGTAATCCTTTTTACGAGGCTCGGAGCGTTTCTTACGCTTTTTGTAACGGACACGACGTGGTAAATCGATATTGCGTGCTTTGAAAACGCATTGGTCGAAGTAGTTATATAGAGTTCTTCGGCAGACCGGTATTTCATCTTTGTGAACTGCGAAGATATGACTTAATGGTTGCCCCTTAAGGACCAGAGGAGAAATTAAATCGTTTAATTCTTGAAGTTCTTCGGGTGTCATATTGATACCTTTTCTGGAATCGGTCCATTTCTTTTCATAGGAGGCCTGGGCTTTATTGGCGACATACAAGGCTTTTGGAAGAGGGCACCATTTATACTTGTCACAGGCATTGCACACATATGGTGGCTTGCCCAGCTGACCGCAGTTCCAGGGAATAAAATCGGGACAGACATGTGTAGGATTTTTCTTATAGCAGTTACGACAACGCCATTTACACCAATCGCCACAGATGCTTTTCCGAAAACAGTCACCATAGTTTTGACAGGCATGACATTTCCCGGTATATCCGGCATCTTCAATAATTCGTGCGCGATTTACTTCCTTAGAGATGGTGGAAGGGTCTTTGTCTATGATAGACGCAATGGAGCTGAATGTACTTCCTTGTACCAGTTCCTGTTCAATATAAATTCGTTCTGTCAGTGTTAAATGTTTTTGATTATGAATGGTATTCTTATTTTTATTCATGGTAATCCTTTCTGACAGACAGATAACCATGGATATAGTAACAGAAACTATGTGCAAGAGTAAATTCCGAATTTGATGATTTTAGGGTTGGGAAACTGGAATTTAAAAATTCACATTACGGTCGAAAATATATTTCATAGATTGATATGTAACGCAAAAAGCGTTACAATAAAAGAAAATGGAGGTGTATTCTATGGGAAAAACAGCAACATTAAATATAAGAGTTAATCCAGATGTAAAAGAAAAAGCAGAAAGTGTATTGGCACAATTAGGGATACCAATGGCTACTGCTATAGATATGTATTTAAAACAAATATCATTAGTAGGAGGAATTCCCTTTTCTGTTGTATTACCAAAAGCAGCTAATTCAGTGAATGCAGATATGATGTCTGTTACACAGATTCATCAAAAGTTAGAAAAAGGATATGCCGATATAGAGAAAGGAAATGTTGAGGATGCAGCTAGTGCGTTTGCGGCATTTAGAGAGAGGCATTAATGAAGCAATATAAGGTAGAGATTACAAAAGAAGCTTTGCAGGATATGGAAGATATATACAATTATATTGCTATAGATTTGCTTGCTCCAGATAATGCAATGGGGCAATATAATCGCATTGCTGATGAAATACTTACATTAGACACTTTCCCGGAACGATTTAGGATTATGGATTCTGAGCCGGAAAAGAGAATGGAGTTGCGTAGAATGCTCGTCGATAATTATTCAGTGTTTTACACAATCCGTGACGAAAGGGTAATTGTAACGGATGTGTTATACACGGCATCTGATATAGAAGCACGTTTGAGAGGCGAGCTATAAAAGCACGCGTTTATTTGAATTTGGAGGTAAAAATCATGATGAAACTCGATAATTTTATTAATATGATGACGGGACACTTTAATAACAAAGAGCAGTTTGATAATATGCAGAGAGAAGGGAAAACATATCCTTATGCAGAACACATTAATACAATCTGTAATGAGAAAATTTTAAACCTTCCTAAAGATTTTAATGGTAAATTTGTTGTTGAAGAAAGCTACTATGAGACAAATGGTAAACGCCACGCTTCCCCACATCTTTTCCTTATTACAGAGAAAGAAGACGGAATTGTGTTGTATTCTTATGAAATACCAGAAGGAGAAGATAAAAGTACGTTTTCATATGATTCTATGAAAAATGCTGACTACACTGAATTGAAAAAATCTGAAAAATTCACTCCGGCGCTCTATCATGAGAAAGATGGAATCTGGGAAGGAGGCAGTACAAGCCAGTTTTCACCGGTAATGACATTTAAGCTTTGGGAAAAGTTTTCTGATAGTTGTCTGGAGGTATCTGAAAGCATGGAAGTTAATGGAAAGAAAACTTTTGGATATGATGAACCAATTATCTATAAGCGAGTATAATCCAAGAATGAAATATTGCGATAAATTCAAGTTTGTTTGTGCATTGATGGTTATCTTGAGCTTAGGAGGCGTTTAATGAAAACTGTTTTTTTACATGGGTTGGGACAAACTGCACAGGACTGGAAAGAAGTAGTCCAACAACTATCAATTTCTGATGTCGATTGCCCAGAACTTTTTTCTTCAACAGAAGATGAAATATCCTATTCGCAGATTTTGGGTGATTTAGAACAGCGGTATTCAGAAGTAAAAGAGCCGCTTCGTATCTGCGGTCTTTCGTTAGGTGCGCTTCTTGCGATTGATTTTGCTATTCGACATGAGGAAAAAGTGGATTCGCTGGTTTTGATTGGCGCACAATATAAAGTTCCAAGTTTACTGATAGATTTTCAAAATCTTATCTTCCGTTGTATGCCAAACAAGGTTTTTGAAAGTATGGGACTATCAAAAAGCAGCACCATAAAATTGGCTCACTCTATGCGGTCATTGGATTTTACTTTGCAATTAAATAATATTCGTTGTCCAGTAACAATTTTGTGTGGCAAAAAGGATACTGCCAATCTAAAGGCTTCTAAAAGGTTAAAAGAATTGCTACCCCAAGCTACTTTGCACATCGTTCCAAATGCAGGACATGAACTCAATAAATATGCACCAAACACGATTGCAGAGATATTAAATCAGTAAATTTATCGTGCAAAAAATATAGTAAGATAAATTGTCTGACAGGTAAGCGATCTCTCTCACTTTCATCACAGCATCCCACTGTCCTTATGAAGCATTGATGTTTCTGCTGATATGGTATTCCGTATCAACTACTCTTTTTCAGATGATACGGTCAAAAATATTTATTTCTGATTGCGTGGTATTCTTTGATACAATCGCAACTTTCACACAGACCATTGCTGGCTGGGTTGTACTGGCAGGAAAGAACGTGGCACAGATTAGTGATGGAATATCCAATCCTGTCGTTGCTGGAATTATAAACTGGCTGATAAGAATATTGATTTGCGGTGGATGTCTGGTGGGTGTGGGAATACTTTTGGCATTCATCGAAATAAAGATTGCAGGGCTATATAAGAAATACTGTTGGGATATGATTACCATAATGGTGATACTCGTAAGTATGGCAATAGCAATCTATTTCGCAGATTGGATAAGGACAATATTACCAGTCAATCTACTGTTTCTATTGTTATTGGTACAGGTAATATATGTCGTGATAAGATGGTATGTGAAAGGCTGGCGGGAAACAAGGGGATATTACTAAAACATACTATACCATGCCTAAAACTGTTAAACAATAAATCGGCATAATTGGTCATTTCATGATGCAAGATAAAAAGACTGATTATGTCGATATACAGATTCTGTGAATGAATGAAAGTGGATAACTTGTTTTGTCCGAGCAAGGGAACTATAATGTTTTGGTAGAAGTAAAAAAGACAACCATTTGGTTGAGAAAAAAAGATGCAGAAAAACCTATTGACGGAAGAATAAAAAATCAAGGAGTAATCATGATAGAAAACAAGATAATATTGATTGAAGATGATAAAGAAATAAGAGGAATGATAAACGATTATTTATCAGGAGAATTTGAAGTGACAGCTTTTAATGATGGTATGTCAGCTATCCAGAAAATTACAAGCTATGATGAATATGCGCTTGCGCTTATTGATCTTATGTTACCGGATATAAGCGGGATGGAGATTATTAAGATAATTCGTAAAGTCAGCAAGATACCAATTATTATTATTACTGCTAAAGACAATGATATAGACAAATCATTAGGATTGAATTTGGGTGCTGATGATTATGTGGTAAAACCTTTTTCACTCATTGAGCTTACTGCTAGAATAAAGGCTAACATCAGACGAGCAAGAACCTACCAGGCGTTACCGAATAGTTCTATTATCAAAATTAAAGATATAGAAATCGACCCTCATAGTCACATGGTTCAGCGCAAAGGAGTAACCATAGATTTAACGCCAATTGAATTTCAAATTTTATACATTTTAGCAAGCCATCCGGGGCAGGCTTATTCAAAGGAAAGGCTATATGAACTGATTTGGAAAGAACCATATTTTGGAAATGAAAATGTGTTGAATACACACATCAATCGTCTTCGCTTGAAATTGAAGAGCAATGCAGAAGACAGTACAGCCTATGTTAAAACTTTATGGGGCATTGGATATAAGATGGAGGAGAAATAGATGATGATTTTATTTGTGGTTCTTTCATTTGTTATGGTTTTTATATTGATCTGGCAACAGATACAGCATAAAAAATTAGTACGAGAAATTGATTATATTACAAGTAGGCTTGATACTATTTCTGTCATTTCTGAAAATGGCTTTGTACTTATACCTACAGATAATGATAGTATCAAGAAATTAAGCGCTGCACTTAATAAGCTGCTTCAGGATTTTTATACAAAAAAGTCACAATTTGAGCAGAGTAAACAGGCAATGGCGAAAGTCCTTACAAACATCTCTCACGACATCCGAACTCCACTCACTGTTCTAAAAGGAAATAGTGAAATGCTTTCCAATATAACAAACACTTACTCTGCATCTGAAAATGTTCATGCTATGGCTGTTAAAATAGACCAAAAGGCTGATGATTTAATCTCAACAATTAACGACTATTTTACAATGTCTAAAATAACTTCTGGAGATTTTTCTATTAAAATGAAAAAGGAAAATATATCAAGGATTTGCCAAGATACAATTTTGGACTACTATGACCTTCTTGAACAGAAACAATTTGAAGTCAATATTCAGATACCGGATACACCGATTTTTGCCTATACAGATAACGAGGCGTTACAACGCATTTTAAAAAATCTGATAGACAATGCCATCCGACATGGTGGTGATGGTAAGTATATTTCTTTAAGGCTCACCACATCAAATGGAAAAAACATTATTGAAATAGAAGATCGAGGAGATGGGATATCACCACAGCAGCAAAAACAGATCTTTGAAAGGAATTATACAACAGCCCGAAAAACTTCCGGCAGTGGTTTGGGGCTTTCAATTTCAAAATGTCTTGCTGAACAAATTGGGGCAGACTTAGAAGTTTATAGTGTACAAAATGAGCAAACTATTTTCTCAATCATCTTGAAAAAGTTAGAAAATCGTTAGATTTATGACAGAGAAAAGAGAAGTCCATTTTGTATAATGGCAGCTATAAAGGAGGCACACAAAATGGATTATATTATGGAAACCGTAGGTTTGCGAAAAGCCTACAAAGATAATATTGTTGTAGACGATGTAAATATGCATATATCTAAAGGGGCAATATATGGCTTTGTTGGTCCAAACGGCGCAGGAAAAAGCACGGTTATGAAAATGATTTTGAGTCTTATCCAGCCAGATGCTGGAGAGGTTCAGCTTTTAGGCGAAAAAGTTACCAGTCACAGTTATGAAATATTCAAAAAGGTTGGTTCTATTATTGAGAATCCATACTTTTACGATAAAATGACTGCCAGACAAAACTTAGAGTTGCACTGTGAGTATATGGGATTTCCCAACAAGGAACGAATCGATGAGGTTTTGCATTTGGTGGACTTGCAGAATGTCGAGAAAAAACAAGTTTGTCATTACTCGTTGGGTATGAAACAACGACTTGCTATTGCAAGAGCTATTCTGGCAAAGCCAGAATTTTTGATTTTAGACGAACCGATCAATGCTTTAGACCCTGAGGGTATTCGTGAAATGCGAACCCTTTTTCAACGGCTAAATCAAGAAGATGGAACAACTATTTTTATATCCAGCCACATTCTATCCGAAGTGGATCTTCTTGCTGATACGATTGGAATTATTCAACACGGAAAACTCTTAACAGAATTACCTATCGAAGAAATCCATAAGCATCAAACAGATTATATCAGCTTGCAGGTTGACGATGTGACTCGTGTTGCTGCACTGCTTGAAAACATGAGAATCACGAATTTTAGTGTATTAGATAAAGAATTTATCCACATTTATGATTCTGATATTTCAGGTAAAGCTCTGTCAAAAGCCATCATTGAGAACGGGATTGGTTTGGAGAGCATGGGACGCAAGCAAGACACACTGGAAGATTTCTTTTTCCAGCTTACAGAGGAGGAAAAATGAGATGACACATTTGATCAAACTGGAACTGAAAAAATTTGGTATTGCACAAAATATTATCTTTATGTTTGCCGCAATTCTTTTCAGCATCCTTTTCATTACAATATCTTTATGGGATAGCATGACAGACCCCAAACAGGTCAAAGACACATTTGAAAGCACATACCTTGTCATTGGCTTATTGATGTCATTCATTTTTCTTGTGTACTCGTCGGTCTTAACGGCAAAGCTGGTTATTGGAGAATATAATCATCGAACAATTACGATTATGTTTTCTTATCCTTTAAACAGAATAAAATTGATTGCCAGCAAATTAACTATAATCATGGTTTATACAGCGATTTCAATGACGATTGGATATATCTGTTGTAGCAGTTATATTATATTTGCGGATAAATCCTTTAATATGCTGGAGGGAACATTTCAACCATCAATGCTCCGAACATGGATACCAATGGCAATAACCACTGTGATTATATGTATGGTGCTGTCTCTGTGGTCATTTATTATTGGCATGATCAGAAAATCTGTTCCTGCAACAATCGTTACTTCTTTGATTGTTATTGTGTTACGGCAAGTTATTATCACCAAAAACACAACCAATCAGGAGTCCATAATGCAAGTTATCTTAGTTGCTATTGTTACCGTCATTGCTACACTACTTATCTTTAAAAGAAAAGTGCCTGAACTATATTGATTATTTCTATTTTTACAAATGGTAAAAGAAAAAGCCGTCGCAAAGCAGATTCAATTTCATGTATTTATATAACGGCGGCTTTGATTTTTAAAGTCAATGTTTTTAGTGATTACACAAACAGATGACAACTTACATGTATGTGGTAGCTGACGTAAGTTTGGATTATTTTAAAAGATTTCCAATGAATCTTCCGCATCTACCCACATCTGCATATTCCCATCCAGATATAATCGTACATATTCAAGCGGTTCATCAATTGCAAGTGCATTTAATGCACAATCTGAGCCAGGCGTAGTTTTTAAATTCTTTTCTGCTTCCCAACAGTCAATGCGGAGCATATAGCTCGCAGAGGTATAAACATCAACACTATTACGTTGTGGATTGTATTCTGCAAATATTGTTCTCATCGTATCAAATCTCCTTATC
>OMDM01000789.1_pt1 | contig 11847 bp, 15 predicted proteins | sample 1673801 | NCBI WGS metagenome assembly OMDM01 (sample SAMEA103958127, study PRJEB25191) | human gut metagenome | biome: human-associated habitat [ENVO:00009003]; feature: intestine environment [ENVO:2100002]; material: feces | place: Germany | collected 2013/2015 | reverse complement strand
TAATCTGGTTTTCTTTGATCCTATATCCACCTAAATCTCCTTATTCTGTTAAATAGAAAGTAGAAATTCTGTTAAGTTTTCAATAGCATCTGGTTTTTCTGATAGTTCTTTCCCCATCAGTCCCTCTCCCATAATACCAGAATTCGCACTAAGAGATACAGCGACTCGACTTGAATTCCATACAGCTTCATACATCATTTCCTGATTCTCTTTTGTTACTTTATTGAGAACGTAATAAAATGGTTTTCGAATACTTTCCGATAATTCCCCGATTTTTTTGGAAAGCTGTAGGGATTCATAGGATGGATCTATGATTATCAATATCAAATCTACACCGTTATCAATTCCACGTCCAAAGTGTTCAATACCAGCCTCCATATCCATTAGCGCAAATTGGTCTTCTGTAAGCCTGAGATTTTGGATAAATTGAGTCATAACAGTTCCCATAGCACAAGAACACCCTTCATTTGCCTGATGGATTTTTCCACTGGTCATCAGTTTTACACCGTCCTTCAGACTATAATAATCTTCCGGTATATCATCTATAGTCCAGGTTTCCTCAAAAAACTGATGAGTAAATTTTGATAACATCATATCATTTAAAACATTTTGCTTACCACCGAAATAGTCTGTAAAATCTCTGGGAAGCTTCATACCTAGCTGTCGGTGCAGACCATAATTAGATTCATCGGAATCAATTACCAAAATTTCTTTTCCTCGTCTGGCTAAAGCCTTAGCCAAAAGACTGGTTACTGTACTTTTTCCACATCCGCCTTTTCCGCAAACTGCTATTTTCATCTCTATATTTACTCCTTTTCTTTTTTCTAAATAATAAGCATTACATATGACCATACTTCAAACTGTCTTACTCCACTTCCTCCAGTTCTGTTCCTTCTGGAAGAATATATCCGCAGTTATCACATACTCCATCCTCTGCAAGTATCCCGTCTTTCACAAAGGCTTCAATGCCTCCCGGTTCATGACAGCGTGGACAATCTAATTCCTGTATCTTTTTCTGATTTCTTACATCCTGGCAATTGGCAAATTCAATTTTACCCATAGTGATTCCTCCATTTTCATTCCATATCAATTTGTCTTCGCAAAAAAGTTCCTACCATACGGGAAAAATTGCTGATATTACGAATATAGGCAAAGTCTTTTCCATAGATTCTCTTTTCCACGGAGAGTTCTTCTTCATTCCCTGCAAAAATACCAATCACGAAAATTCCCTGATTTCTGGCCCGACGCACCTCATATGCAGTATCTTTCACAGCTTTTTCTCCGTCATAGATCTTGGGCTGGCGAGTTCCTGGTCATTGTATGCTCATATCACAGGGTTTTCCATCACTTAATACGATTAAAATCTTATTTTTTTCCGGTCGCTCCATGAGAGAGGAACCGACTGTTTTCAGTGCAAGCCCATCTCTGTTATTGGCATATGCCCGAAATTGAAAGATTCTTTCATTTGTTTCCCTTGGATCTTCATAATCCCGAAATCTCTGAAGTACTGTATATCCCCAGAAAGCACAGTATCCTGTCACCCGATGAGGAATTCCTGCCTGGCTTAATGCTTCACTGATAATATATCCCTGCGTCGCTACCTGAGCCTGTCTGCCAGCTTGAGAACCACTGGAATCAATCAGGACGTCTATTACAAACTCAGAATCTTCTGATCTCTTTTTTCTATTAAATAACTTGTCATCGTCTGTTCTTCCAATTTTCCATAACCTTTCAGGAACAAGCTGCCCCGCATCAGATCTGCTGACAAAATCATCCTTTCGGATTATAAGTGCCCGTTTCAGTGACTCTGCCAACACAGAAATATTTCTTTTGATGATCCAGTGATTATTTCCATAATAGGCTTTATTTTTTTCAAACTGCAGCTGAGAAAAACGGTATTGATTATTTTTTATCACAGGGTTCTGTAAAATTCCATCTGTAAGATACAGGATACAGTTTTTGTGGATTCCTGTACAAAATTTCCGGTTAACTCTGGCCTGCTCCGATTCACTTAGATACGATTTTCCGTAATTCAGTTCCACATATTCCCGTATCCGTCGCACTGCCTGTGGATTTATATTCTCCGAGCTTTCCGGAACTTCTTCATTTTCCGGAGAGAAATAAAATCTTTTTTTCTTTTTGTTTCTGATATCCAGACTCATCATCTTTTTTTTGAGATTAGAAAGATATTTTTGAATGATGTCTTCCATCTGTTCATCCGTCATGCATTCCTGCCACGCGTCATTGGCTAATGCCATATCCGGTAAATTCAGAATCTTCTCCAGATTTCCATTCCTTTTTTCAAAAGAGGGATCCAGAACATGATTATAAATCTCATCTATCACGTTTATGACATCTTCCGTATTTTCCGCATCCTTCAGAGAAAGAATCTTGTACAATGCAATCTCTGCCTGTGGATCCATTCTCTCATCGTCTGTGTTCTCCAGAACATGCCTTATATACAGAAGCCTAATCCTGTGAATCAGGTCTGTTCCAGCTTTGTCTGATACCTGCTCTTTCTCGGCCTTTTCCAATTCTCTGAACGCCTGTTCTCTGATTTCCTTTGTTCCCAAACGTTCTCGAATGATAAAACGATTCACTGCAGCATCCATGCATAATCCAGCAAGAGGCAAAAGCATATCTTCTCCAGCAGAAAAATGTAATTTTTTCATCAAATACATGCCAAGTTTCTTCTGATCAAAATATCGTGCAAAGGCACCCTGCTTCACTGCCTCATATAGAACCGTTTGTTTTGAATAAACATATTTTTCTGTGTCCGGTTCAAATTCCATATCATAATCACCACTGACTGTCCAAAAAAGATTTCTGATACGATTGCTGATCTCCAGATGATGTTCTTCCAGTTGTTCCGCCGGCCATCTGACATCCTCCATACAAGTTTACCCCCATATGTCTTTTCCGGTCCAGGAAGATGGGATTCTGGTAGAAACCACATCTTCTACGATCTCTTTTTCAAATACATCAAAACTTTTATTTATGATTCCCATCTGGATTGCATCAATTGGAGAAAGTCCGCTTCTTGTTGCTTTTACAGCAGAAACCAATCCTCTCAGGTCAAGAGATTTTGTTGAGATTTCTCCATGATAAGCTTTGATCTGCAAATCCAGAAACAGTCCTGCAAAAGCTTTCAGTGCACTTTTTTCCCCATCTGGAAAATGTTGTCTTAATACAAAAAGGACACTATCCTCATCCATTTCAGGCATATCAATTACCATAAACCTTGAAACCAATGCTTCATTTAGCTCTCTGGTACCTGCGTAACCATAATTCATCGTGCCGATAAATCGTGTTGCCGGATGAAGTAAAATCCTGTTATATCCTGGAATATCGATTCTGCGCCGATGATCCAGTGTGGCATGCAGTACAGAAACCGCATCATTTTTTGCCATATTGATTTCGTCCAGGATTCCAAATCCTCCAAATTCCGCGCATTGGTAGATGGGGCCTTTCCGAAGGCGAACCTCATTATTTATAAAGGTATCCGTTCCAATCAGATCGGCACTGTCTGTATTTACATGAAAAGAAATGTCGTATTCCGGTCTTCCGAATATCCATGCCAATGTCTCACATAGTACATTTTTCCCTGTAGCTTTCGCACCGGAAAGTAACAGGTTATCTCCCTGAAGAAGCGCTGCTATTGACATTTCCAGAATCTTTTTCCCATAAAATAGGATATCCGGTTTTTCTACCCGTTCCTTTACCTGATCCTCTACCTCATAACGCATGTGAAAATCTCTCAGTTCTCCAATCAGTTCCTGCGCTATCTTCTGGTCTTCTAAATATTTTTCTATTTCTGTCCAATGATTTCTCATGAAGATTTTCCTTTCTTTGCAATTGGTTATACCAAATCAGATAATATTTCTGTTTACTCAATCTTCAAACTTTCAATCCTCCAACTCACAATCCTAACTTCTTTACAATTTCTCCCAGTGCACTTCTTACAGGAGAATCTTTCGGAAGCCGTATGATCGGCTTTCCATCACAGTCATACTGATATACCTGGTCATCATGTGGTACAACCCCTAACAGTTCCAGTCCCTGATTTCGGATTTCTTCCAGAGTTCCGGCATCCAGTTTTCCATCCGGAACACGATTCACGATTAATCCAGTTTTCTGTGGTTTAAAGTTTAACTCCTTCATCAGCTTTGCAATACGTCCGGCTGCCTGAACACCTCTTCTGGAACAGTCACTTACAAGAATCGCAACTTCCATCATTGGCAGGATTCCTCTGCTGATATGTTCCATACCTGCTTCGTTATCAACCACAATATATGGATAATGGCTTTGCAGTTTCTGAACCTGGGTCTGTACAAGGCCATTTACAAAACAATAGCAGCCCTGTCCCTGGGTTCGTCCCATTACCATCAAATCATAATCGTCTTCTTCTGCAATCGCATCAGAAAGACGCATTTCCAGATATGCCTGTTTTGTCATACCGGAGGGAATCTGATATCGTGGGTCTACGCCTGCCCGCTCAATTTCTTCTCTCAGCTCCCCAAGTGTGATCTCCGGCTCAACACCGAGCACTTCGTTCAAATTTGCATTTGCATCTGCATCCACCGCCAGGACCGGACGTTTTCCGCTTTCACATAAATACTGGATCAACAATCCACAAAGAGTTGTTTTTCCTACGCCGCCTTTTCCTGATACTGCAATTACATGTCCCATGTTTTTCCTCCTAAAATTCTGAACAATCTGTTGACTTTTTCTTTAAACCTCATTATAGTTGTTACTATATAAATTACAATAATCAGTCTGTGAGATTTGTATGGTTACTCAACATATAAGAAAAATTGTTGAGGAATCATATGATCCCAAATAATACAGGAGTATATAATGTCAGAAAAAACGAGAAAACAAGATCGCCGTACCCGCTATACCCGGCAAACCATAAAAGATACGTTCTTAGAATTGTTAAAGCAGAAAAGTTTTACGAAAATTACAGTTACAGAGGTCTGCAAAAATGCTGAAATCAACCGTGGCACTTTTTATCTTCATTACTACGATATCTATGATGTATTATCAGATATTTTTAATGATATGACTCAGGATATGTTAACAACTGTAGATCATTTATTCTGTCTAAATCAAAAAAGCTGTTCCTATCCGTTCTGTCAGAAAATACAGATGGAATCACAATACAGGGCACTGTTTCTGGATGATGCAATTGCCCCTATTCTTCTGGAAAAAATAGCAGAAAATACAAAAGAAGGCTATGTGACCTGGCTTATGTCACACAGCCTCCTGACCTTTGAACAGGCAGAATCGGTTTTTTATTTTCAAATGAATGGCTGCCTTTCCATCAACAGACTGATGCTCCGCAATCACTGTAATGACTGGAAACAGATTCAGACAGTAATCGACAAATTTATCAAAGCCGGACTGGAAAGTTTTCTGATTCATGATCAGAGGGAAGAAAATGCTTCCGATAATTTTTGCAGCAAAATTTCTCCAACTGTTACCGCATCTTCTACACTCAGATAATGATCGGCATGATCCTGAAGAAATATTTTGCCAGATGCAGGAAATTCTTCATCTGCAAACCATATCTTTAAAGTTACCGGATATCTTGGCAGAACTGGAAAAACAGCACACAGATCCGCCTTTGTCTCTGTGAATTCTGCACCCAGGTTTTTACATGCTTTCTGAATTTTCTCAGGATCTTTATCCTGCAAAAGCTTTTCCAGTTTCTGCTCTGCAGTCCGGTCAAACTTGGTTCCCCGAATCAATCCATCTTTCAGGTTACCAAAAGTAATGAGCTTCTGTGAACCTTCTGTTCCATCGGCCATATCCAGATAATGCAGCAATGTCAGATAATGCCATTCGTCCATGTTTGAGTTGATACGAAACTCAGGGAGTTGAATTTCAATCGTTTCATAAAAACTCAGTACTTCAAGCACATTTCGGCTGCTATGAAAAACAGCCCCACTTTTTGCAGCAATATCCTCTCCGGAACGATTTTGCAGCCGTTTTACTGCTGCCTGCAACATTTCCTGAAATGCACGATTTTCTGTTTGATTTTTGTATTCCATAAGTTCTCCTTTGTGAATATTTTATCGCATCATGTAATAATCAATGTTTATGCAAGGATTTTGGTGGTTTCATAAATTTGTCTACAATCAGCATATTATACAATCCTCCGTAAGTTTCATTCCTGTGTTGACTTTTCCTTCAAATTTCATTATAGTTGTAATTATATTATTTACAATCATCAAAGCATTAAAAAATGCACAGTTTATCAACACATTAAAAAGAACTGTTGAGAACTTAGGATGTTTTAAACAAACCAGAAATATTTTCATCCCAAAAACGTGAAAACAAGATCATTATATCATACTACAAGGAGTTTCTTATCATGAAATATTCAACGAAATTAAGTGATACTGTTCATGTGATGGTTCTGATTGCTATCAACCAGGAAAAATCTCTCTCCAGTGCCTCAATTGCAGAAAGTGTCCATACAAATCCCGGCTTTGTACGCCAGCTTATGTTAAAACTAAAAAAAGCGGAACTTATGACCAGTGTAGCCGGACATGCCCGTCCTTCTCTTTCAAAACCAGCCGATCAGATTACATTGCTGGATATTTATAAAGCAGTTGAAGGTGATAAACCATTGCTTCATTTAGATACTCATACCAATCCAGAGTGTGGCGTTGGCATTAACATTCAGTTATCTTTGCAGGGATTTTATAATGAAATTCAAAAGGCTGCCGAAGAAAAAATGAATACGATTACTTTACAGGATATCATAGATACCTACTATCAGCGGATATCTATAAAAAATAACTTACAGAATATTATTTAACAGGAGAACACTTTCATGTACCTTCAGCAAATACGAAATGCCACCATTTTTTATATTATGGCGGAAAAATTTTCTGGATTTTATCAAATGGGATTACATCCAGATTATCGTAAAGATCCGTATGAACGTAAGCGCAAAATATTGCTACGTTACTCATGAATTACGCTTGCACCAAAATGATAGATGCAAGCGTTTTACTTTATTTTAGTTTTGACAGTTTGCTTTCGCAGTCTCGCTCCATGGAGCAAGTTGTTCCAGCTGTTCATCTGACATTTTATCGTCTGGCCGCTGTGATAAGAGATATGTCAGATATTTATAGATATTCAGATCATTCGCTTTTGCCATCTCAACCATTGTATACACAATAGCGCTGGAAGCAGCTCCTTTCGGACTAGCACTGAACAGCCAGTTCTTCCGGCCAACAGTGAATGGTCTGATTGCATTCTCGCTAAGATTGTTGGATAAACTGCAATGACCGTCTTCCATATAGGTCATCAGGGTGTCTTTCCGATTTTGGGCATAGTTCACCGCTTTCGCCAAACGGGTTCCCTTGTTTGGGCGCTGTTGATCCAGCCAATTCCAGAACGCCTCCAGTATCGGCTTCTCCTTTTCAAGACGGAACTGTTTTCTCTGCTCCGCCGGAAGGCTGTAATCATACTCTTTCCCTTTCGGTATGGCATCTGTGAAGTAACGTCTCACATGTGCCCAGCAAGAGCAGCGTTTGATATCCGGCAGATTATTATAACCCTGGTATCCATCTGTCTCCAGATATCCGCTGGACCCCTGTAGGAAAGATGCTGCATGGAACTTTGCCCTTGTCTCTGTGTAATGGTAGAGCAGGATCGGCGGAAGTCCATCTTCTCCACTGCGGAAGAGCCACATCCAGGAATCCGTTTCAGGATTACGCTCCGGCTCATTCAGTACCTGAACCCTGGTTTCATCTGCCATCAGATATTTACGCATCCGTAACTGACGGTGAAAATAATCATAAACATGACGGAGATAATTCTCGGCACAGTAAATGATCCAGTTAGCAAGCGTAGCCCGGCTTAATGGGACACCCAGTTGCTTCCAGTCCTCTTCCTGCCGGTTTAACGGCAGACCATTCTGGTACTTCTGGTGCATTGCCCATCCCACAACGGATTCCGATGCATAACTTTCCGGGATCAATGGTTCCTGAACAGGGGCTTTGACAAATGTCTGATCATCCGGATGTTCCTCTGATATGGCACACTCCGGGCATTTATAGGTTTCACGATAGATATTTACTACTTTTCCTTTGGCAGGGGTAAAGCGAAATTCATGGCGGACGAATTCTTTCCCAATACATTCCATCTGCGTTCCGCAGGTTGGACAGTTTCGCTCCTCCTCCGGAAGAAAAATGATCTCGTCGCAGGAAGGAACATTTTTAAAGAGATCTGCATGTGTCCGTCTTGCTTTTCTCTTATGTTCCGGAACAGTGATGTCATCAGGAAGTTCTTGTTCCCATGTCGGATCTGCTTCCTGCTCGGCTTCATCAAAAAGATTCAACTGGCCATTGATATTTTTCCGTTTTTCACTGGAAGTACCAAAAAGTTTCTTCGTGAGATATTCAATCTGCTGACGAAGGTTTTCTTTTTCCAGCCGGTCTGCTTCCAATGTTTTTTGTAAAGACTGGATCAGTTCTGTCTGTGTGGAAATGGTCTTATTCAGTTGGTTGATCATGTCCTTGTACGCGAGTATTTTTGAATCTTTTGAATTACCAGCCATATGTTTTCTGCTCCTTTTCCACTGCTCTCATTATACCATAAAAAGCAATGAAAAAGAAGCAGGAAACCCAGCATTTACAAGGGATTTCAGACATGATACAGGATGAAAAACCCCTCCGTTTCTGTTGGCTGGCATAGATGTTTTACGCGATCATTCCGTAGGTTTGAATGCCTTTGGTTGTTCGATTTCAAGCCCGGACATGAGCCAATCGAATTGCTGCCAGGTCAATTGTTTTACTTCCAACTGATTTCTGGGCCAGCGGAATCTGCCCTGGACTTCCATACGTTTATACAGCAGCACAAATCCGTCAGATTCCCAGAGCAAAGCTTTGATCCTGTCACAACGTTTTCCACAGAAAAGATACAGGGCACTTCGCCTTGGATCCATATGGAGTTGATCCTCTACAATAGCACACAGCCCGTCAATGGATTTCCGCATATCCGTTCTGCCTGTTACGATATAGATTTCATCGGCGGCTGTGATATCCCCTAACATTCCAACTCCTTCACAATGCGAAGCGTTTGAGCCAGAAGCTGAGGATCTGTTCCATTTGGTATTGTTAGATGAAAGCTTCCTACAGAAAGCTTCATTGGCTCTGCTACAGAAAGGTTATTTCTTTCCGTAGATGCCGGAATTATATTTAATGGCTGTTCATAAGGAATCGGGTCAGTATCATGAAAATCCACTCTGACAACTTCCTGGCTTTCTGGTGCACGATAGGTGCTTCCAGTTGACGCCGGCAAATCCACACAACCTTTCTGACGCAGTCTTTTTACCCAGTTGTAAAAAGTTCCTGGCTTGATATCATGTTCCACACACCATTGATGATCTGTCAATCCACTTTGACGGCATTCCATGATGAGACGGTATTGTTCTTCAGCAGGTATTCTTTTGCTTCTCATGAGCACACCTCCATAACTTGAATAGAGTAAAATGCTCGCATCTATCATTTCTAGAAAGAGAAAATGAAGTGAAATGCTTGCATTCTCTAATGATTATTATGGATTGATTTTTAGGGCAACACAATCCGTCGAATTATTTTGCGCTTACTTTCAAAAAATCTTGAAACGCATATTTTTAAAAATGCAGATGTAGACTGTCAAGGAGCTGGAAGCGGATAAACTGATCGTCCGCACCGAGTATCCGCAGATTCCGCCGAAGGTGGAATATACGCTTTCGGAACGAGGAAAAACGCTGATGACTGTGCTGGATCAGCTCTGTGTCTGGGGCGAGGAGAATCGACTGACAGAGTGACAACTTCCAGATTGTATAATTTTGAAATTTAAAAAAGGAGGAATCGTGTACGATTCTTTAGGTATTTATCTATGAGAAGAAAAGATCGAGAAGTAACAAATATTATTGAAATTCTGCAGATTATTGAAAAAGCGAAAGTCCTACATCTTGCTTTATTTGATGCTGATTATATGAATTGTACTGATCGGTGCAGGTAGGCTGATAATGGTACTATGAGATAAATCGGGAAGTTGGAAGAATAAAAAGGATAAAGAAATGACGGTTCAACAATTAAAATATATTTTGAAGGTAGCAGAAGTTGGCTCTATTACCGAAGCGGCAAAACTGCTTTTTATATCACAGCCTAGTCTGTCCAATTCCATCAAAGAAACGGAAAAAGAGGCTGGTATCACTATTTTTCTCCGCAGTAGAACCGGAATTACTCTGACAAAAGATGGTGCGGAATTTCTCGGTTATGCTCGTCAGGTGATACAGCAGATGGAACTGCTGGAGGATCGGTATGTTACAAATCTTCCGGGGAAAGTGACATTTGGAGTATCTTCTCAGCACTATACTTTTACGGAAAACGCTTTTGTGGAGTTAGTTAAGCGTTTTGGACAAGAACGATACGCTTTTTATTATAATGAAACCGGAACACATCAGATATTGGATGATGTGAAAAATCGTGTCTGTGATTTAGGCATCCTTTATTTATCGCATGAAAACGAAGTTGTCATGCGGAAAGTGATAGAGGAAAATCATCTGGTGTTTACCGAGCTATTTTCAGCAAAGCCTCATGTTTTTTTGCAAAAAGATCACCCATTGGCATCGAAAAAAGTAGTTTCCGTCCATGACCTTGCACCTTATCCGCGGCTAAACTTTGTACAGGGAGAGTATGAATCTGTCTATTTTTCAGAGGAACTATTCAGCTCCATCCCGGTGGATAAGGAAATTCGGGTCAATGACAGAGGGGCTATTGTCAACTTCATGCTTGGACTGAATGCCTATACTATTTCAAGTGGCATTTTCCCGAAATATTTGAACGGAGAAAATATCATCTCCGTTCCGCTTGCAGAAAATGAAACAATGCATATTGGATATGTGCTGAATGAAAATCAGGAATTAAGTGAACTTGGAAAAAGCTATCTGGAAGAATTACGGAAATATGCTCCAGCCAATCCATAGTCATAGGCTATGGATAATCATATAAAATAGGTGTTATGTATGTACCGCTGTTTGCTGATATAATAACAGCAGAAAGGTGGTTGATGATTATGCCTATGGCGGTACTGAGCAATTTTCTGATTTATTGCGTTATAAATGCCTTTACTCCGGGACCGGGAAATATTCTGGCATTAAATACCGTAACAAACTATGGATATAAAAAAGGAAAGCCGCTGTTCTTTGGAATTTTTGCAGGCTACTATGTAGTACAAATCTTATGCGCAATTTTCGTATATGGGGTTAATTCTTTGCTTCCAAATGTAATGGAAGTGATGAAGTACATCGGAGCAGCCTACATCCTGTGGCTTGCGATTCATATTGCTTTCAGTAAGCCGTCAACAGAAAACGCAGAGCAATCGGCATCGTTTCTGAAAGGCTTCATGCTGCAATTTGTCAATGTGAAGATCTATATGTTCGGAGTTACCGCACTAACGGGTTATGTTGTAGGATATATGTCCTCTTTTCCGGCTTTGCTGTTTTTTGAGCTGGTTATTGCAACGATCGGAACGATCGCAACCTGTACTTGGATTGGCTTGGGCGTACTGATTCAGAAGTTTTATCTGCGGCATTTCCGTGTTATTAACATTATCCTTGCACTAACATTACTGGAGTGCATTTGGGGAATGTTAAGATAATTATTGCTTCCACAGGAGTTTAGGAGTGTAGCCAGCCTCATATTTGTATTAGTGCATTACTAAAAAATGTGCAGATGCACAAAAACTGGGAGTGTAACGATGCAGATTAAAAGAGACGCTTACCTACAGCAGTTTTATGATCAGTTTATCAATATAACAGGTGCAGGTATCACAATCGGA